>Ga0209777_10002205_pt1 | contig 26209 bp, 15 predicted proteins | sample FrelakmetHBP12HB_FD_187147 | JGI IMG/M metagenome (GOLD analysis project Ga0209777, IMG submission 187147) | Freshwater lake sediment microbial communities from the University of Notre Dame, USA, for methane emissions studies -HBP12 HB (SPAdes)... | ecosystem: Environmental > Aquatic >... | reverse complement strand
ATCTCAATGGTGCCGGCGCCGTCACTGGGGAACCGGCTCTTCAACGTTACCGTGACCGGCACGCCGCCGATTGTCACCTGCCATGACGCGGGTGCGAAGGTGTTGATCCGGAAGCCATCCGCGTCCATGGTCGCAAGAAACGTCGGCGCAAGACCGAGGCCGCGAGGCCCTGAGGAGTTGCAGCAGTCGTTACCACGTGGTTCGGGACGCGACCAGAAGGGCTTTTGTCCCTCAAGGGATGTGAAGTAAGCGAAGCATGACCCATCCGGTTTCTGCGCGCCCAGCGTCTGGTTGAAAAGAACTTGCTCGAGGGCGGCGGCGTACTTCTCCTCGCCGGTCAAACGGAAGAGTTGCCAGCAGAGCTGGGTCCACGCGGTGGTTGCACACATTTCCTGGCCCACATCATTGGGAAGGTGGCCGTCGGTTTGAAAATGTTCACCGACACTGGTGCCGCCGGTGATATACAATCTTTTCGCCTTCACATCTTCCCAGGCATATCGCGCCGCGTCGAGGAATTGCGATTCCCCCGTTGCGCGATAGAGTTCACAAAGGCCGACATAATTCGAGAGCATCTCGTAGGCCTTGCCGTTGCCGACGGCCAGAACGTTTTTCTCCCTGAGCATCGCCGAGAGGACTTTTGGTCCGTTGGGCTCGTCCCACGAGCTGACAATGTAGCGGGCAAAGTCGAGGTATTTCTTGGCGCCTGTCGCGCGGTATAACAGCACGATCGGCTCGAGAATCGAGGTTGCAGCCATGCCGACGTGCGTTCCGGCCTTGAGGATACTGCGCTCACGAGGAAATACCGACACCAAGAGATCCCCGGCCCGTTTGCACGCGGACAGGGCCTCCTCGTCCCCCGAGATTCCATAGTAGGACAATAACCCGATCAGACAGTACTTGTGCACCCACACGTCCCAGTCGGCTTCAGGATATAGACCGAAACGCTTATCCGGCGTGTAGGTCCCCAAGTATCCGTCTTGGGTCTGGGTTGCAATCAGTCCCTTGGCAACACGCGTGATCTTCTCCCGCAAGTCCTGATCCTGCGAGTAGAGCCAGAGCAGGGAGGCTGCGTGCAGCCATTTGCCCGCGAATTCGCCGACCCACCCTCCGCCGGGCCGCGTGCGAAAGCCGGCAAGCAGGCCATTTTCATCGATATTGATGATTCGCTCAAAGGTATGGGCTCGGATCCGCTCACCCAGCAGACCGGAGATCTTTACAGCGTTTGGATCCATGGCAGAGGTTCTGTCAGCTTCGGCCGGGTCAAGGGCCGCGCGAACGGGGATGGACCCCGACTTCTCCCAGGCATTGATTGGCGCGGCGAGCACCAGCAATATGATAAATACGCCTGACTGACATTTCCCATTTAAACAGTTATAAAACATACTACATAACAGATTCGGAAGCGCACGACCAGGCATGCAACCAGCACATCCTTTGGGCGGCAGCTTCAACCGAAAGCTTAACGGACCGAACCCGGACCGGCATCCCATTTAAGGGGGATGGAACGTTTTTCGAACTCCCTCCTGAGAGGTTGCTCACATACGTTCCAAATCCGCGCGCGAAACCTCAGATGCGCAGGTACTTCACCACCGCCTCCGTCCGGGTGCGGACGTGAAGTTTTTGAAAAATGTGTTCCACATGCGTTCGGACGGTCTCCAGCCCGATTCCCAGCCGGTCGGCAATCTCTTTGTAGAAGAAACCGCCTACGATGAGATCCAGGATTTCCGTCTCTCGCGGCGATAGATTTTCCGATTCTTTCTTGGATGGTCCCCGGCGGTGGAAGAACTGCACCACTTTGCGGGCGATGTGGCTGGACATGGGCGATCCGCCGGCATGCACCTCCCGGATGGCATCCATAAACGGATCATAAACGGGTCAGTTTACTGCCGTTTTTAGGATGATGGGTTTGATGCGAAAAAGGGCGGCCGGGAAATCCCAGCCGCCCTTGAAACATGCTGACCAGGCACTCACCCGGCCATCGGTCCCGCGTATTCCCTATGGAACAGAAATCTGGTAGAAGCGCTTCTGTTCACCAGGCACGAGCGGGATGCTCACACTGAAGTTGCCGTTGGTGTCAAACGAGTTGGTTACAGCGGGGAGCCAGGTGCCTCGTGGCGCGACCACATTGGTTGAGCTCAGAACGCGGAACTGGGCCCCGGCTGTACCGTTGGCACCGCTGAGCAGAAGATTAGCACCGTGCAGCACTGTATTGGTGATCTGCAGCGGTGCGTAGAGCGCCTTGATCTCACTGTCAGCCAAATTGCCCTGATAAATGCGCACATCATCCAGGTCGCCCTGGTATTGATTCCAAAAAGTCTCTTGGGAAGCTCCGAGCATGAGGTGCCAGTCAGTGGTGTTATCCCACCTTCCCCAGGAGTACTGAGAGTTGAATCCTTTCTTGTCCCCGTCCACAAAGAGCGTTACCCCGCCCCCCTGGTTGCCAGAAGCCGCTTTGTATGTCATGACCACCGCATGCCACTGCCCGTCGTTGACAGGACCCCATTCGACGTTGGCAACATAAGTGGCTTCGGTGTGGATGCTCGCGCCATTCCCCGTCATGCCGACCCAATACGAATTGTTATAGTGGTCCGTGCATCGGGTGACCATATCGCCATTGGCGCCGCCACCGGTGGTTCTCATCTTCAAAGCCACAGTCAGGTTACGGAACACGCCATTGGCGGGGGTGCACATGGCTGTTTGTTCAGCGAAGCCGCAATCGATCTTGCCGTTGCCGGAGAAGGTCGCGTAACCGTTGCCGATTGTAACACCACTGCCGACCAGCGTGCCGTCGTAGCCATTGCCGCTACTGTCGGCGGCAGTGCCGTCGTCAAACGTATAATGCGCGACGAGGATCGCTGGGGTAATCGTCAGGCTGGACCCGACGAAAGTGATTGCGTAATTCGGCTCGGCCAACGTCCCCAGGCCGATCGGGTAGGTGCCGGCCGCTTCACCCGGACTGCGGGTCAGGCCGCCGGTGAAGTTGTCACCCGTCAGGAGCCCGCCGCTGGTGATCTGGTAGGTCAGGGCCGGGTCTGCCGCCCCTTCCATTTTTGTCTCTGGATCGGCGGTTACCGTGATGAGCAAAGGCGTGATGTTCGCGTTGGTATAGATGGGCTGTACCAACTCGTACTTGTACGCATCAGCTCCCGTAAGCGCCAACCCGCTGATGGTCACGTTCTTGTTGGTTCCCACGTTCATATTATCAAATAGGCCGACGGCCCCCGAGGCATCCAGAGAAACCAGATCACCCGGGAGGACTCCCGTCAGCGCTGCATGGCTTGCGTCGAGCACGGCATTCTGCGTTCCGTCATACACTTTGTTGTTCGCGACGATCCCGGTGGCGTGCACAAGGACCAAGACCCTGGCCGTAATTGTTAAATTAGCCCCGACAAAGGTTATGACATAGTTCCCGCCGCCGGTCAGGGTGCCTCGTTGGATCGCATACGTCCCGACCGCCTCCCCGGGCACACGGGTCAGACCCGCGGGCGTGTTTAGCAGGGCGGCAAATCCTGCGCTGCTTAAGCTGCTGTTCGTGCTCAGAACCAGGCGGTCCAAGTAAAACCCGGCTTCCCGTGTGCCGACCTTGAAAGTCAAGGGACTGCCGACATCACCGGGATTAACAACAAAGCTGCCAGCTTCTGGGATGACCGTGTAGTCTGTAGGTCCCGCGACGGAGTTGGCGGCACTGGTGAGGAAAGTAGGAGAATCGCCGAAGGAAGCCGGGTTCCGGTAGCTGTTATTGGCGGTCGAGCCCGGCGGATTGCACCAATACCGGACATACAGGTTGTAACTCCCGGGTGTATTGAAAATGAGCTTCCAGGATGCGATGCTGGAGGGCGGGTCACCGGAAAAACTAGTGCCACCCGCGACAAGCGCGGCGCCGCCGCTCGCCAGGGGATCGTTCGCTGCCCCCCAGGTGGTCGGAACTCCATTGACGTAAGAGGCTGTTTCCCCTTCCCAGGCGACATAATTGCTTCCGGCTGGCTGCACAATGTTACCGATGAGGCTGTCCCCGGCGACAATGCTTCCGCTGGTCACCTGATAGGTCAGCACGGGATCCGGGTCTCCGACAACCTTTGATTGTGGATCAGCCGTGATCGTAATTGGCACAGAGGAGATGTTGGCAGTCGCCGTCACCAGTGCCAAGTCGTACTTCCAGGCATCGGCGCCGGTCAGGGCCAAGCCGGTGACCGTGACGGTTTTGTTCGTGCCCGCATTTTTGTCCTGAAAGACCCCTGTTGCCAATGTTGTATCCAGCGTGACATTGTCCCCCGGGGCTACCCCGACTAAAGTTGCGGCGCCAACGTGAATGGTGGCAGCGGTTGTGCCATCATACATCTTGCTGTCCGCCGTGATTCCTGTCACTGTCAGCAACGTAGGGGTCAGTTTGTTATACAGCCGCAGCATTTCAGTATCCGACAAAACGCCCTGATAGATCCGCACGTCATCGAGGTCGCCCTGGTATTGATTCCAAAAGCTTTCCTGCGAAGCTCCGATCATGAGGTGCCAATCCGACGTGTTATCCCATCTACCCCAGGAATACTGGGAAGCAAACCCCTGGTTGGCGCCATCGACATAAAGGGTAAGGCCGCCCCCCTGGTTCCCGGGAGCGGCTTTGTAGGTCATCACAATGAAGTGCCAGTTCCCGTCGTTGACAGGACCGTATTCGAGGTTGGCAACATAAGGGACTTCAGTGTGGATATTGGCGCCGTTGCCCGTCATGCCGACCCAATACGAATTGTTATAGTGATCGGTACATCGGGTGACCATATCGCCATTGGCGCCGCCGCTGGTTGTCCGCATCCAACAGGCGACGCTAATGTCCCGAAACGTGCCGTTGACCGGGGTGCACAGGGCGGTCTTCTCCGCAAAGCCGCAATCGATTTTGCCGTTACCGGAGAACGTCGCATAACCGCCGCTGAAGGAGACACCGCTGCCCACCAACGTGCCATTGTAGCTATTGCCGCTGCTGTCCGCGGCGGTCCCGTCGTCAAACGTATAATGTGCCACCAAGTTGGCCGCGAAAGCCCCGCCGGGAAGCCACGCAGTCAGTGCCATGATTGCCAATATTTTCTTAAGCATACTTCTTCCTTTCAGTCTTCCTGTCTCTATTTTGGTTGAGGTTTCTTGTTTAAACAATTAATCCGCGCCAGAGCGCCAGTGGAGCGAACATATCGTACGGTCTCGTCAGCGGAAACTGAAGCGTTCATGACGGCAAAGCTAGTGGCTCGCAGCAACTCGCGGTATCCCCTTTTAGGGGGATGCCACGGAAAATCCAGGCCGCCATTTACAGGCAACTCTAACGCACCGGTTCCATCACCGTGTGCGATCAATTCTCTAATCCGAACCGCCGTTGGTCTTGCCGGGATCGCACCAGAGCAGCCCAGGATGCATGGCCTGTTGCCCCCTGAACACCGTCTGTTTGTAGAATTCGACATGTCCGCCAAAACCGAGCACGATGCAACCGCCTTGATGCCGGCCACTTGGGCCCTCATTCAGGTCCGGAAAGCTGCTGCCATCGTTGTAGTCGTTCGGCGCGTAGGGAGCATTCTCATCCGGCTCCCAGAGCAGGTACGCCGCCGGGTTAAACTGGGCGAGGCGATAGGCAGGATTTCTTTCATCCCAGTAACCGCATACAGCGCCGTTCATGACGTAGGTGGAAAGCTTGTTTGCTCGCTCGAAGAAGAGGACAGTGTTCGTTTTGTCCATGGGGCAGCGATAGACCCCCATGGAGCGAACATAAGGCCAAAGCAGACCCGACTGGTAAGGTTTTTGCGGATTTGCGCCATCGAGGGGTGGCGGGCCGAATCCTATATCTGTATAAAGCCAGCCTTGGGCAGTTCCGCCGGTTACCCAATTCGGGTACGGCAGCCGGTCCGAGTAATCATCGGCATACATGTGCACCGCCAAGCCCAACTGTTTGTTGTTGTTGGTGCACTGCATCCTCAGGGCGCGCTGTTTGGCCCCGGCCAAAGCCGGCAGGAGCAGCGCGGCCAGGATCGCTATAATAGCGATCACGACCAGCAACTCGATTAGAGTAAAAGCTCTTCGCCGCAACTCCACTTGTTCGGGTGATTGCCGGTATATTTCACCTGCGTTTCGCATAGTAATTCCGCAATCAGTCGTTCAGCCTCCCGGGCCCAATGATGGGCCAGCCGTCGTGTTGCCGTTGGTTCGGAACAACCCAGCGGCACCGCAGGGCCAGGGCAGCATTTATCATTGCACTTTAACTTGGTAGGGATCCGGAGGGGCGTCTATCCCATTTAAGGGGGATAAAGGATGGATGTTTTTGTTTGCCTCTGCGGTGCCTTGGCACGGAGAATGCCGGGTCGCCTGCGACCATGCCGAGTGGCCGGAGGATCGCGGTCGTGGCCCCAGAGCGGCACCGTAGTGGTTCCATGGTTTCAAGCTCGTTTCAAGCATGTTTCAAGCTCGTTTCAAGGTCGTTTGAAGCTTCCCGCTTCTTTCTGCCGCCCGGTCCCCCCGGGCCGGGCACCGGTACGGTCCAGGGATCTTGTATGGCCCGATCATAGACCCACAGAGCGGCCAGGGGGACCTGCCCGCCTTCAATTGCCGATCGCTGTGCCATTGTAGCCATTGCCGCTGCTGTCGGCGGCGGTGCCGTCGTCGAACGTATAGTGTGCCACCAGCGTAGCTGCTTTGGCAAAAACCGGGACCGCAGCCAAGCCTGCGAGCAGCGCTAGCAATTTCCCGTCCGGGAATGCCTGGACTCTTAACAAATAATACTCAAGTTAACGCGGCTGCTTTAGAGCATCCATCCTATTTTGCTTTTCTGGCGGCCTCATAGAGAGCTTGTGCTCCTGCGTCACCAACCGCTTTGGGCAGATATTCAATATCATCCATCCTGCCGCGGAATTCATACGCCCCCATGCCTTCCGGGCGGCTGCCGGCCGTCAGCACGTACTTCCTGTCCGAATAAGGCCCTTTGGCCGGGGCATCGACCCGGGTCTCCAGCCTGCCGTCGATGTATAACGCCACCCGGGGGTTCGGCTGTCCCTCGCGATCATACGTGCCCACAATATGGTGCCATTGCCCGTCGCCGATCACGTGGTCGTCCTTGGCAGCCGCCTTCCCCACATCAATCACGTCGAAGCTGATCGTCCTGTTAGGCGCTTGCACCTGCCACGCAACGTCCCCGTCCATCCCGGGATTGGCCCGCTGAAGGACTGAACCCCAATATTGGCTTTGATTGAACTTCACCCAAAGCGCAACCGTGAACGAACCTTTGTTGGCCACCTTGCCCGGGCGCCCGCAATCCAAGTAGCCTTTGCCCCTGAACTCCAGGACTGCCGACGCTGGCTTGCCGTTTCCCCCCTCATCCTCAACCGTCACCGCGTCGCCCACCAACCGCCCATCCGCTCTGGGTTCATCACCCGTGTCCGGCACCGTGGCGTTGGCATCGCTCATGAAGGTGCTCTGTGCTCGAAGCCCGCTGCGGTCTACCGAGTAGCGGCAGACCCCGGGCCGCAGCCCCTCGAGATTAGCCAATGAATCATGCACCCACACGGTCAGGAACGAGGGGTCGGCCTGATTGCCCCAGGCATAGTATGGAATGGCCTCCAACCGCTCGGGACGCAAGACTGGCCTTCCGTCCGTCCCGATCCGGGCGAATCCTCCCGAAAGCTGGAGCACGGGAGCGACGCCGGATCTGGATTCGTCCGCCAGAAGTTCCGGCAGCCGGTTCGTATCCGCAACCACCGTGTCGATGTTTTCCCCCAGCGTTTTGTCGGTCGTTTCCAAACAGAACACCAGCGGCCCCCGCTGCAGAGCGAACATTCCCTGGCAATCCAGCACTTTTTCGTGCGCACGAACCCGGCGGATCGGCATAGGGAACGACAACTCCACCGTATCACCGGTATTCCACTGCCTCTTGAGGATGGCCCAACCGCGGTCGAGAACATACTTCACCGTTTCCCCATTGAGCGTCACAGTTGCCCCTGTTTCATGTCTCTCAGCAAAAAGGTAAAGGTCACCCGGCGTGGGTTGATTGCGAACCCAGCAAGGAATCCGGAGGTGGAGATCACAGGTGACCGGAGCGGGTGCGGAGAAAGTCAGAGTGACTTTGCCGTCCAACGGATACCGTGTTTTCTGGTTCACGTGAAGCATTCCAGCCTGCAACGGAAGACTCGTCTCGCTCCCGACAAATAAATTCACAAAAGCTTCGTTCCCCCGGGTAGCGTAAATGTACTTGGGAACCTGGCTCAGGAGCCGCGCGATGTTGGGCGGGCAGCAGGCGGTGCCGGTCCAGTCAAAGCGCTGGTTGTTGCCCCGCGCCAGGACCGGGTTCGTATAATTGAATTTCCTTCCGTCCAGGGATATCCCCGAAAGCAGCGCGTTGTAGAGGGTGCGTTCAAACACATCCAGGTACATGGCGTCGCCCGTGAGCCGGAACATTCGCCAACCCCAGAACAGCGAAGCAACCGACGAGCATGTCTCGCAGTAAGATCGCTCGATGGAGAGTTCGAACGGCTTCGGAAACCCTTCATCTGCGGGAACACCGAAGCCTCCCGTGACATATATCTTCCTTCCGACAGCATCGTCCCAAATCCGCTCGGCTGCCGCAGCATAGCGCTGATCTCCCGTCAGCGCGGCCAACTCGCACATCGAAGCATAAAGATAACCGGCGCACACAGCGTGACCGACTGCCTCGGTCTGCTCCACCAGAGGTTTGTGGTGCAGATTGTATTCGCCAGAAGCCCCGGGATAACGCCCCCGTTTCTCGAGGAGAGTGCGAGCTACCTCAAGATACCGGCGTTCACCCGTCACACGGTAAAGACGCATCAACGCGATCTCGATCTCCGGGTGGCCCGAAGGGGGCAGTGGATGCTGCACGTTCCAAGAACCCAGGTGGTCTCCGATCTTGCGCGCAATCCCCAAGAGATTTGTCTTTCCTGTCGCTTCGAAGTACGAAACGGCCGCCTCAATGAAATGGCCTTCATTGAACATCTCGTGGGAGAGGCGGGTCTCGTTTTCGTAGTAGTTCGTGCCGAGAGCACCGCGGAAATACTTGCGCCCTTCATCCGTGGGCGTTTTATGCCCCGCCCGCCGCGGCCAATTGAGGTAACCATCTGGCATTTGGACGCGCGCAATCAAGCCCCCCAGTTCATCGATCGTTTTTTCCAGCTCCGGATCAGGATAATTCTTCAGGCTTTCCGCAGCAGCATCGAGGCTCTTGTAGAGGTCCGATTCCATGAAGACGAACCCGCCGAAATAGGGCGCATCAGAAACTCCCGCAGCAACTTTCAGCCCGCCCGAAATATACCGATTCTTCTCCAGTTCCTGGAACAGCTTGGGAACAGTCACCCGCGCAGTCAACTCCACCCGAGACTTCCAGAAGTTGTCCGTCAGCTTGACGCTGCTGGTGGTCAGTTCGTGGATAGGGTAATCAGGCTCCACCGCTTTGTCCGCCGCCACGCCCCGAAGGATCATCAATCCCGCGAAGTTCCCGGCCAGCACTGCTTTGGCCATCGTGTTCATAAAGAATAAGCGAGATCGTTTTGCGCTGAGCTGCATTACACCCGCAGCGCGAAGCTACCACAACCGTGCATTCATGTTGGGCGTAACTCCCGGCTATAGAGCACAGGGTTCAAGGAGGTGTCAATAAGCTCCCCGATGCGCGCTCCCGGCATCCACTCTTTCCAATCACTCTCCTGCATCGGATTAGCCGGCCGGGCAAGCCGCATGTCCTGGTCCATGTAGATCACCGTCATCACTTCCCGGGCCCGGTCAGTCGTGTTCGCGCCGGCCCGGTGGAATGTCCAGCCGTAATGGTAGCTGACTTCCCCGAGGTCGAAAGGTTCCTCGACATATGCAAACCCCGCCTCGCGCATCTTCTCGGCGATCAGTTTTTCGCTCGCGTCGCTGATCTCCAGATCCCGCCCAAAAGTGAACTGCTGGCTCTTGGCCGCGAACGCCAGCGGGCCCATTTCCCTTGGCGTCTGCTGCAGCGGGATCCAGACGGTGCAGGTGTTGGGACCGGACAACGGCCAGTAGAACTGGTCGGCATGCCACGGGGTCACGCCGCCCGACTTCTCCTTGTACAATGCCTGGTCGTGGTACAGCCGCACCCCGCGCACGCCCATCAGTTCCGCCGCGAGACGCGCCAAACGCTTGCCGAACACAAATTCTTTAACGATGTCGCTCTTGCGCCAGATGTTCGTCACCTGGAGGAACGCCTTTTGGTAAGTCGTGCGCTGGTTCATCGGCAGGTGCATCGTATTCAATTCGATCACCTTGCCGGCAATCTCCCGGCCGTAATAGGCCAGCACCTCCGGCGAAAGGACCTGCTTGAGCTTGATGAAGCCGTTCTCGCGAAAGAACTGCACCTGCTCCTGGCTGAGTGAATACTGCGAATCCAGTTGCTTGCGTAACCCGTCCCGATCAGCAGTCACAATCATACCAACCTCCAGGTAAATTCATATAAATTGATATTGTGAGGCATTCGCCTCTCGGCCCGTTGCCTATTTCGATTAAGTAAAGTGATGTTCATATTCAACCTAAGCATAATGCCAGCCGCGCGGGACCGGCATCCCATTTAAGGGGGAGGGAACCTTCCGCATACGCTGAGAAACCGCGCTTGTGGTTTCCAACCCCCGCGCACGCCCCGTCAGGGGCGCAAGTATTTCACCACCGCCTCGGTCCGGGTGCGCACATGCAACTTTTGAAAAATGTGTTGGACATGTGTCCGGACCGTCTCCAGCCCGATTCCCAGCCGATCCGCAATCTCTTTGTACAAATAACCGGCTACGATCAGGTCGAGGATTTCCTTCTCCCGCGGCGATAGATTCTCTGATTCCTTCTTAGATGGCCCCTGGTGATGGAAGAACTGCACCACTTTGCGGGCAATGTGGCTGGACATGGGCGATCCGCCAGCATGGACTTCCCGGATGGCATCGAGCAACTTCTCCGGAGCGACCCTTTTGACCAGGTAGCCGCTGGCGCCGGCGGTTAAGGCTTGGAAGATTTTGTCACTATCCTCATAGACCGTCAGCATTAGAATCTGGACCGCGGGGTCGATCTGCTTGAGGCGGGCGGAGCATTCAATACCGGACATCCGGGGCAGGTTGATGTCCATCAGCACAACGTCCGGCCTCTGCTTCGGAATTTGCCGCAGCGCTTCCTCGGCGGTCGCGAAGGTGCCGATGCACCGAAAACCGGGAGCGCCATCCACGAACCGGGCTAGGTTCTCGCGGAAGCCTTTGTCGTCGTCAACTATGCAAACGGTCTTTGCCATGGGCCAAAAAAGGTATCAGTGCGAGCGGGCAGCCCTGGCGGTAGCAGGGCAGCCCAGAATATGAATGAATCGCGGCCGGACATCAATGGTTTGTCAGGCGGACAGGCAGGCTCAGAACGACTTTGGTTCCCTGCCCCGGGTTGCTCTCGATCACAAATCGGCCCTTGATGTCGTCCAGTCGCTGTTTCATATTTTGCAGGCCATTGCCCGGCGGCGCCGTTGCCGGATCGAATCCCTTCCCATCATCCTTGATGGCAATCGTCAGCAATCCTCCTTCCAGCGTCAGGGTCAGACGCGACTCGGTAGCGCCCGCATGTTTAAGCAGGTTGTTCAAGGCTTCCTTGACCGCGAGAAAAAGGTTGTGGCGTACCTCGCTCGGCAGCGGAATGGGGGGCAGGAGAGGCGGCACTTCCAGACGGCAGCGAACCGGTGTTTCGAGGAAGAATTCCTGCGCAAATCGGCAAATATACGTCCCCAAGTCATCCAAAGTGTCGTTTTCAGGGTCCACAGCCCACACGATTTCGTCCAGGGTATGAACTACTTCGCCGGCCGCGGCAGACATTTTACCGATGAGTTCGGCGGCCGGGCTGGGAGCGGTCATCTCGCGTTGCGCCAGGGCGCCCAGCAGGGAGATCCGCGTTAGCTGTGCGCCGAGGTCGTCGTGAATATCCTTTGCGATCCTTGCCCGGTCGCGTTCCAGCGTGTGTTGCATCTCCAGAAGCTCAAGCCTGCGCCGCACCCTGCGCCAGGTTGCGTAGCGGACCCCCGAAACCAACGCCGTTACCGCAACAGCGAGCATTCCGCCGCGGAACCAGAGGGTCTGCCAGAATGGAGGCACGACAAATATCGGTATCGATGCCTCAACCGTGGTCCATTCCCCGTTCGCGGTCACCCCCTTGACTCGGAACACGTAATTCCCTGCCGGCAAGTACTGATACGAGGCATAGCAACGGCCTCCGGCTCCGACACTGTGCACCTCTGTCCACTCCACGATGAGCACCTCGCCGGGGGTGACGGGTATTGCCCGGTTGGCCTCGGTATCCCACTGGCCCCAATGAGCCGTGTCGTCGTCCACCAGGGCCAACACATGCCGTGGCCGGGGCCCGGAGTCCAGTTTAAGTACTTGGGCGATAGCGGGTTTGGAGCCAGCCCGCACCCAGCCGGTCGGCACGCCCAGGGGCTGGTCTAGATCGTTTCCTTCGGTCGAAAAGGAGTCGAAAAGGACGACCGGCGGCTTCGAATTAGTCAAGGCGGTGTAGCTAATCTTCAGGTTCTCCAGCGCCAGGACTCCCGTGACGGGCTCACCCCCTCCTGAGTAGAGGTCAATGGTGAGTCGCACGGAACGCGGGGGTACTATGACCTGCTCGCGGTGGCTGGCAAAAGGCGAAGCCGAAATGCGCGAAGCCCAGCCGGCGCTCTCGCCTTGCATCAGATAACGCGCGGCTTCCACTGTATTGTTAGAGGCGTCATTAAACTGCAGACTGAGCTGCATATGGCTTTCGGCCTCCTTCCACGTTTTGTCAAAGCCTTCCAGTTGATAACGCCACCGCAAGGGCGTATTCGTGCCAAACGGGTCAGGACCGAACCAGAAATCGACGCGATCTGAACGTGATGAGATCCGGAACGGCTTCCGAATCGTCGGGCTCAATTTCCTGGGCTGTCCGTCGACCACCGCTTCCTCGATAACGAGACTTGGCACGTTCGTGAAGGAAGCGGCCCATGCTGTGTGCACGGTGATATGCGAGAGCAGGTTCAACCAGACTAACAAGCCGAGTCTGAAGGAACCTCTCAGCTCATTCGAGACCAGCACGGGGCTTCTCCCGCAACCCTCACGGGGCGTCTGGAGCTTGTGATACACGAGCAATCAGTTCATCGGCGTTTCAAGCAAGGCCTTCGTGCGGCTCAGGATGTGCATATGCCTCTGCACAAGCAAGCGGAGAACCGCAGCCTCACCGGATATTATAGCACCCGTTATGGGAAAGTATTGCAGCTCCGTTCCAGCTCACCATCCCCTTTTAAGGGGATACCCTGCCGCCAAGCTCTGTGGAAAGATGATGTCTATCGAGCAGCGGCTTGAAAACTATTGAACCATGCAACGAGTCTATGTGAAAACTGCGGGCACGCAAGCCCTGGTCGAAATCTTCTCCAGGCTCGTCGCCATGTGTAGCTTCGCTGCTCGCAAACCTTGTGCAGGACTGTTTGCCAGGGTACTTCTGTTCTTGCTTCTCACAAAAGGGGCGGAGTGTCCCCCCACTGCCTTCGCGGCAGACCTAAATCAACCCGGCCCCTCGGCCGGTCCACTGAATTCCAGAGGAAAGTCCTTTCAAGCTGTGACCGGTGAATTTCTCCTGAAATTCGAGCCGGAAATGGATCACATTGCCATTACTCGCCGCGACGTTCCGGCTGCCAGGGAACACTTGGCTCTGAGGCCCGGAGGTGGTGACCCCGATCTCGGCGTGTTCGCCCCCGGGAACCTTAAGAGGGTGGTTTGCCGCGAAGACAAGGAGGGCGTGAATATTGAGTTAAAGGGATCGCTGGACTGGTGCAAATACCAAATCACGTTGCTTCTTCCGCGTGTCACCGCCGGACTAGTGAACAGTCGGTTGGAAATCGAGTTGACGCGTGACATCGCTGCGCGGCGCCGGCTTTTTGCCGAGCGGCACTCAGAATTGGCTGTTGCGGGGCAGGTCAGTGAAATTTCTCAGATCGCTTTTCAGTGGATTTATTACTTGAACAGCACCCCAGGAGCGGAACCTTATCACGCCGTCTCGCTCAATTCAGGGGCTATCCCGGACCTAAATCAGCTGATCTATGTCGGAGACCCAAAGATTCTGAATGCTACGTTGCTTTACTATGAGGATTTCACTTCGCTTAACCCGTTTTTCCAGGCCACAGGCACTCGCATCCGCGATTCAGTGTGCCAACCCCCTGGTTGTCTCAACAGGCCTCTGACCCGATACATGGCTGAGCCGGCGGACTTTGGTTTTGACATCCCCACCGTGCAGGCGCCGGTGAGCAAAGGCACCCGTCTGCTCGTCGCCAACTCGTTTCTCTGCCTGGTGCCCGGCGCGCCGGATATTCACCAAACCACTAATTACTGCGAACGATTCGTCGAGAGCGTGGCCGCGATTTACCCTCACCTGGCCAAACCCGCTCCCAAGTTTGTCGACTGGCCCAGCATCACGGAGCGCGGGTTTGACGACCTTGCCGCCTGCCAAAAAGAGATCCATCGCGCGGTGATCGCACCGCAGACTTCCTTGAATTCGTGCCGGCGTTACGCCGACTGTTTCGGTTCGCAACGAGCAAAGAAAATGGTGGAGAAGGGCGACACCCTCTGGACCAGTATGCGGATGGAACTCCCCTATGGTGATGCCTGGCAGTACCTTTTCCCCCTTGCGATGGCAGGCGATTACGCGCTGGAGTTCGGATCGGAAGCGGCAAAACGGGTCGCCCTGGATGCGGCCGCTGATGTCATCAAGGTGGGGCGCGCAGTCAAGTACGTGTTCCCTCTGCGCATCAATGCGGATTGCAGCAAGCCTGAGGGCATTCGATATGAATATGACTGCACGGGCGCTTACGTTTACCTGATGCTCGTCTATCACCGGCTCACCGGAAAGCCGGAGTATATCACAGAAGCCCGCGTTGCCGCCGATCGCCTGCTGGAAATGGGTTTCGAGTTTCCCTATGAATTCACCACTACTTCCCTGGCACCCATTGGCTTGCTGCGGCTCTACAAAGTGACAGGAGACCGACGCTACCTCGACGGCATCGCGATTCCGATGGCCGCCATTCTGCGCCACTCGTGGCTGTTCAACCCCGACTATGGGGCTTACCGGGGGCGAACGATTTTCCTGCTGACAGAGGGGATGCCCGGCGTTTACGCCAATGGGTGGGAAGAGGCTACCATGCTACGTTACCTTGGCGACCTGCTGGCCGAAGGCGCCGACCTTTTGCCGGCCCCCATCCGGGAAATGACAGTCGAACTCCTGCGCTGGAAGGGTGTCTCGCTGGCCGATTCACTGGCCCCCTTGCTGCCTGACCCTTCCATCATCTATACGGGCACACCTCGCGAGTGGCAGATTCCCGTGAACCGGGCATGGCACATCCCCCTGGAGGGCTTCGGTTATCTGGAGTGGGATGACAGCGGCTTGCATAATAAACCAGGCCGGGTCAGCCAAGGGCCCTACTGCTTTGGAGCATTACCGGAGGCCGCTCTGCTCCTGTTCCACCCTCTCGAAGACAAGACCTGTCTTTACGTGGAGACACCGATCCGGCTCGAGCGAACAAGTCCGCGTCTGTTCACTTTCAAGGCCATCGCGGGACACCAACCCTTCCGGGCCGCTCTGCAGGGTGAAGCCTCTCGATTGGCTGGGATCACGGTTGAAGGCAGACAAAACGGCGGGACCGGGCCGGCCTCGAGGGTAAGTTTTAAGAAGGAGGTTTCGGACGGGCGCCTCTGGTTTACAGTAGGCCCGGGCATCAAATACACGGTCAACCTGGGAGCGCCCGTGCTCGTAAAAGCCCCAAGCAGGAATAATCCCGACCAGTAACCTGAGCAAAGCTGTGCTTGAGCAGATTTATGGACATTTCACCCCAAGTCGAAAGCCGAGAAGCAGCCAATGTGACACTTATGCGAAGAATTTGTTTCTTTATTGGATGGTTTGCCGGGTCCGTCGCCATGCAGATCAGCCTTCTCGCCGTCGAGAACCGACAGGGTTTCGAAGGCCCTGTCGTGATGGAATACGAGAACAACTGGGACGATTACGTGTCCGACGTTCGCAAATGTATCGACCTTATTCGGAACCACAAACCGCACGCATCCTCTTTCAAGTCGGCAACCGGGCTGTTGCGGGATTATCCCCTTCGGCCCGCCCCTTCCAGCAGCGTGACTTTGGCCGACCAGTTTTGGGCGCCACGAATCAGGGCTATTCACGAAATCACACTCCCTCACATTTTTGACAAGTTGCGCAACGGCGGCTACATGACGCAATTGGAAGTCGCGGCCGGAGTCTCTGACAAGAAATTCCCCGGCGGGTTCATCTTCTTCGAATCTGATTTTTACAAGAGTATGGATGCTGCCGGAGAGATTCTGAAGATCTATCCTGACCCGGTACTGTCCGGGCAAATCGACGGCTACGCCGCGCTCATTTCCAAAGTGCAACGGCCAGACGGCTATCTCAATTGGGTTCGGGCAGCGCGCGGAAAGATGGCTTCCGAACAGGCCGAAAAGGAGTTCGCGGGGGCGCTGGGAGACGAATACTACTTAAACGAGTGTCGACTTTCTCACGAACTCTATTGTGAAGGGCACCTGATTGAGGCCGCGGTTTCCTATTATGAAGCCACCGGCCACCGAAACCTGCTAGCCGCGGCTCTCAGAATCGCCAACCACCTCGATCAATGGTTCGCCGAGCCTCGGCATAGAATCCCCTCCGGTCACCAGGAAATCGAACTGGCTCTGGTGAAGCTTTATCGCGTTACCGGCGACGAAAGGTTTCTGAACCTGGCAAGAATGTTTCTCGACGAGCGCGGCCACTATCGAAACCAGCGCCCTAACATGGGGGCTTACGGGCAGGATTACGCGCCGGTGGAGGAGCAGAGAGAGGCTGTTGGCCACGTCGTCCGCGGAGGTTATCAATACGCGGCCATGGTGGACATCACGGCGCTGACGGGGGATGCCTCTTATGCATTGGCTGCCGCCCGCATCTGGGATGATGCCGTCGGCAGGAAGATGTATGTCACCGGGGGATTGGGAATACCGCGCGATGAGGGCTTTCCAGACCCTTACGACTTGCCAAATCACAGCGCCTATTGCGAGTCCTGCGGCTCCGTTGCGTCAATGCTTTGGAGCTATCGCCTGTTCCTGTTGACCGGGGATGCCCGCTATTTCGACGTGCTGGAACGAACGCTTTACAACGGCTTTCTCGGCTCTATTTCCTTGGACGGCAATGAGTTTAATTATGTCAACCCGCTTGAATCCTCGGGAGATCACTCGCGGCAGCCTTGGCATGGGTGCGCCTGCTGCCCGCCCAACATTGCGCGATTTCTAGCCCAGGTGCCGGGGTATGCCTATGCGACGGGGAAAGAGAAAATCTACGTGAACCTCTATGCCTCCGGTGGCGCCCACCTCGAGTTGGAAGGCTCCGGTCTCAACGTCCTCCAGGAAACCGCCTATCCATGGGACGGAACCGTTAAACTCACCCTTCACCCGGAGCGCAGCCACCACTTCGCGATTTGCTTGCGCATTCCCGGTTGGGCCCGCAATAACCCGATTCCAGGCGACCTCTACCGTTTTCTGGACGCCTTCTTTGAAACACCTCAAGTGCTCCTGAATGGTCAACCCGTCGCGACAGATCTGGACCGCGGCTACGCCGTGATTGAACGCACATGGCAACAAGGTGACCACATCGAACTTCGGTTTCCGATGCCCGCCCGGCGGGTCATCGCTCACAAGAATGTCAAAGAGGACGCTGGCAAGGTGGCAATTCAGCGCGGACCGTTGGTTTATTGCGCGGAGGCCATTGACAACAAAGGCCACGTGTTTGACACCGTGTTAAAGGATTCGGTCGAATTGACACCCCAGCACGAGCAAAAATTGGGGGGCGTCACCTCGCTCTGCGGGGAAGCATTGCGACAAAATGGAAACACGAGTTCGCCGAAGCCCCTGATGCTTGTGCCGTACTACGCATGGAATAATCGCGGCCTGGGTGAAATGGCTGTATTCCTGGCAAGGGAACCCTCGACAACCGCTAAATCTGAACCCGCGTTCGGTTTCGATTACCTTCCCTTGCGAAACAGGTCTGATTGGAAACTATCATCCAGCGTCAATAGAGGAGAATCAGAGCTTAGAAAGATGGTCGATGGCGATCGGGGCACGGCGTTTGGCAGCGGAGTTCCACAACAACCCGGCGTTTACCTGCAAATTGAGCTGCCTCAGATCACAAAGCTGGATTGGCTCATACTGGATTCCGGTGCCTGGGGAGGGGATTATGCTCGGCGATGTGAAATCACCTCTTCAATGGATGGCCTTGCCTGGCGTAGAATCACTGAGGTCAAAGGCGAGAAACCTTTAATGAAAGTTGGCCTGGGAGGAATCGAGGCGAAGTTCTTGCGAATAACGCTTACCGAAAAGGCCAGCAACTGGTGGACGCTGGCTGAAATTGAGCTTTGTCAAAACGCTGCCCTTGACACGCACACCAAAGACCGTTGATTGTGAACCGGCCAAGCATGGGGTTGTGCATAATCCACCCAGCCAAAATCTCTAAAGCTTGCCGGATGCCATGCTCGCCCACTGTTGCAGTTCCCGCCATGCCTTCTGGACTTCTGTTTCTCTTGTGCGCAGGGCTCAAGGCTGGCTTAAACTCGCTCGCATCCACCCCAGCATCCCACTTAAAGGGGATGTGCGGGTTGCTACGGGCTGGGTACTTTGGTCCTGTGTTTGAGACCACGGTTGCCAGGAACCTCCTGGGTTTGCTCGGCTGCTTGGCCATTGCGCTGGTTGCCCCAAGCGGATTGCGGGGCGCAGAAGCCGATGCGTCGGGATTCGAGCAAATCGCAATTCCACGCGTCGAGCAAATGCCCAATATCCCCTCCCCTTTCAGGATGCGTGATTGGAATCAGGTTGCACGGGACTTCGATGCCTACGTCTTCGATCTGAGGGCGAAGGGAAACTTCTTGCCGCTTACCTGGATTGATCGGTCCCATGTCAATTTCCCGGAAGACGCGTTCGGAATCTACGTGACGGTCGCCGATCCGCGGTGCGGTCCGAAAAATAACCAGGGAGCCTATCATGATGCCATTTGTGATCTGCCGGCGGTGATCGGCGCGACATTGGTTGGCATCGACAAGCGCCACCAGCATGGCCGGAATTGGGTCAGGATGTGCAAGGCGTATTTCAATAAAGCCAATGGCCGCGATGTGTTCATGCAATACCCGCAGGAGTACGATTACCGACAGTTTGGCGGAGGTTACCTGATCGACTTCTGGCAGACCGTTCTGCCGAACGTGTTTTTTGCCCAGCTCGCCTCGCTCTACCCCGAAGAACCTCAATTCGCCGACATTCAGCGCACCTGCGCCGACCAGTTTTGCGAAGCTACGAAAATACTGATGAGCTCCGGCCGAGGCTTCCACTGGAGTTCCTTCGATTTCAAGACTATGCAGCCCGTGAAAAACATGATTCCCGAACAGCCAGATGTGGCCGCGGGCTTTGCCTGGCTGGAGTACATGGCCTACATCCGGTTCAAGGATTCCCGATATCTGGAAGCCGCTGAGAAGGCAATGCGATTCTTGAATGCTGAAACAAATAACCCTCTTTATGCGGTTACCCTGCCCATGGGACCCTATATTTCGGCGCGCATGCAAGCCGAGCTCGGCCATGGTTATGACACAGCCAAAATGGTCAATTGGTGCTTCGCGGGCGGTACTAAATGCGTGGGGGGAGTTCTGGCCGGGCGATGGGGCAATTACGACGTCAGCGGCCTGGTTACAATGTATGATTGGCGCCCCTACTTGATGGAAACCTTTCAATACTCCGCTTCGCTCGTACCGATGGTGCGCTACGACCAGCGCTTTGCCCGGGCCATTGGAAAATGGATGCTCAATGCCGCCAATGCCGCCCGATTATTCTACCCCGAGGAAATTCCCGATGAGATGCAGGCTACGCCGGAATACAAAGCCTTCTCCAGGAACCTGCTCGCTTATGAGGTTTTGATCCCCGCCGATAGATTAGAACCGGAAAAGCGGAAAACCACGGGCATTCCTTTCCTGGCTGATCGCGATAGCTGGGGTGACAGCTACCACCCGGTGAGCCACCTCTCCGTTTACAGTTCTACGCCGGTGGGCATCTTCGGAGGGATGATCTCCAAAACGGATGATGAAAAGATCCTGCGGTTAGATCTGCTAAAGACCGATTTCTTTCACGGCAAAGCCTGCCCGAGCTACCTCTATTACAACCCCTATCAGGAGCTGAAAACGATTTCCGTCGACGTCGGCCGCAGGCCTGTGGACATCTACGAAACCACGACTCATTCGTTCCTCCAGTCCAATGTGCGTGGCAAGGTGCCGCTGACGCTGCGGGCCGATGCAGCTTCCGTAATCGTGGTGGTTCCCTCCGGCGGCAAGAAGAAGACCGAAGGGGGAAAACTATTTGTGAACGGTATTGTGGTAGATTGGCGGGCAAGCGATAAGTAGAGCTGAAGATCCTGGTAATACCGCGTATGAAAACCGGAATTGATTGCGGTCTTGAGCTGGGGCGACGCTTCGCGTCCAACCCCATCCTGCGGCCCGAGGACGTGATGCCCAGTCGCCCCGAGCTAGTCGTGGAGTGCGTCATGAACCCCGGCGCATTCCGATTTCGCGGCCGAACGGGGCTGCTGCTCCGCGTCTGTGAACGGCCTCAGCAGGAACCAGGATTTGTAAGCACTCCAGTGTTGGACCCTGGGGCCGAAAGCGGCCTCCGTATCCTGCGCATGCGCGGCGACGATGCCGAATTGAAAGTTATCGACTCGCGCGTTTTCGTGTACCAGGGCCGGACGCATCTGACCACCCTCTCTCACCTGCGATTGGCCTGGAGCGATGACGGGACGGAATTCACGGTGGACCCCAAACCCACTCTTGAGGGAGAAGGCCCGCAGGAGTGCTTCGGCATTGAGGATTGCCGGGTCACCGAGATCGATGGCTGCTATTACCTCACATATTCCGCGGTTGCCCCGGTGGGCTATGGCGTTGGCCTGATCAGCACGATGAACTGGCAGACATTCCGTCGTCACGGATTGATCCTGCCGACGCCCAATAAGGACTGCGCCATCCTCCCGCAATGGATCGGTAACTCCTTCTGCGCCCTGCATCGTCCAAGCAGCCCCGGCTTCGGCGGTCATTACCTGTGGCTGGCCCGCTCGCCTGACCTTGTGCATTGGGGCGACCACCGCTGCATTGCCCTGCCGCGGCCAGATTCGTGGGATTCGGCACGGATTGGCGCCGGGGCTGCGCCAATTCTCACCGAAAAAGGCTGGCTGGAAATCTACCACGGTGCTAATGACCAGGACCGCTATTGCCTCGGGCTGTTACTGCTGGACGCCGAAGACCCCTCCCGCATGCTCGCACGCTCCGCCAAACCGATCCTCGAGCCCGTTGCCGAATATGAACGGCAGGGGTTTTTCGGGAACGTAATTTTCACAAATGGCCACGTCGTTGATGGGGACCGGTTGACGGTTTATTACGGTGCCGCCGATACCGTGGTTTGCGGCGCCGTCTTTTCGATCGAAGAACTCCTGAGCACATTGCCTGTATGAAAGCGGAGACCGTTGCGCTGCCCTCTCAGGAAAAGACCGTCCATTCCGCGGCTTACTTGTGGATGGTGAGCCTGGTCGTCGGCCTGAGTGGGCTCATGTTCGGGCTCGATTCAGCGGTGATTTCGGGTGCCATCGATCTAATTAAATCCCAATTCGGCTTGAACCCGGACCAGGAGGGTTGGGTGGTCAGCTCGGCGATGGTCGGGTGCATCGCCGGCGTGGTCTGCGCGGGATGGATTTCAGACCGTTTCGGAAGGAAGCCTGCGCTCTTGATCGCCGGCTTCCTGTTCCTGATCTCGCTCTCCGGCTCGATGCTGGCAAATTCGACATCCTTGCTGGCGCTCATGCGCTTAGTTGGTGGACTCGGTATCGGGTTCTCGTCGGTAGTATCGCCCATGTTCATCTCCGAAACGGCTCCCGCGAAGACACGGGGACGCATGGTGTCACTGTATCAACTTGCTATCACCGTGGGAATCCTGCTGGCGTTCTTCTCCAACGCGCTCATCATTTACTGGGGCGGATCCGCAAATCCCGACGCCACCCCGGATTTTCTGAATCGTATCTTCGTTGCGGAACCGTGGCGCGGAATGTTTGGCGCGTGCGCACTTCCTTGCGTGGTTTACGTCGTCTGCGCGTTCTTCCTGCCCGAAAGTCCCCGCTGGCTAATGAAACAGGGGAAGGAGGCAGATGCGAAAGCGGTTCTCGAACGGTTTATCGGTGCCACTGAAGCAGAGGGGCAATTACAGGAGATGAAGCAGGCTTTGCAGGAGGTCCAGGAGGACGTCAGCCTCTTGGCTCTGGTGCGCAGCCGATCGCTTCGCCGGCCGCTTTTCATCGGTTGTTTCCTGAGCATTGTCGGAGCATTCAGCGGCATCAACGCAATCATGTACTACGCTCCAAAAATTTTCCAAACGGCCGGTCTCGGAGCTCATGGCGCGCATACAGCCACCGTCATCATCGGAGTTTTCAATATCATATTCACGATTATGGCGTTGCTTTGGGTGGACCGCCTTGGCCGCAGGCCTTTGATGCTCGGCGGAGTGGCCGGCGTGCTGGTGGCATTGACGGCCGCGGGAGCTGTTTTCTACTTCCAGGTGGCCAACCCATGGTGGGTCCTGATTCCATTGCTGACACATGTGACGTTCTTTGCGTTTTCGTACGGTTCCTGCGGCTGGATAATCACGTCGGAGATTTTCCCTACGCGCGTGCGCGGCCGGGCTGCCAGCACATGCATCTTCTTCGGGTGGTCGAGCGGGTTTGTCCTGGCTCAAACCTTTCCCCGGCTCCTCGAAAGCGTCGGGGGAGCGGGAACCTTTTGGATTTATGGTGCCATCACTTTGGTGGCCCTTGTTTTTGTTTATAAGGCTGTCCCCGAAACCAAGGGCAAAACCCTTGAAGAGATCGAATATCACTGGACCCGGAACGCTTAACCTGGAGGCATACAGATGTCATTCGAACCCGATTATCGCTTCCTTGAGGACGTCATGCACAATCGGCGTCCTGCAAGGCTTCCCATTTACGAGCACGCAATCAGCCCCGGGATAATGGAAATAATCCTGGGAGTAGAGTTTGCCGCCCTGATGGATGGAGGTCCGAACGAAGCAAGGGAGTTCTTCCGGCATTACTCCGGGTTCTGGAAAAAGATGACCTATGACACGGTGACCTTCGAATACTGTATCACCGCTATCCTGCCCGGGGGCGGAGCCATTATGGGAGGCAAACCCGGGCCCATACAGTCTCGTGCCGATTTCGAGAGCTACCCCTGGGCGGAAATCCCAGAACTGTTCTGGCGGAAAGCCGGTCCGCTGTTCGATGCCCTGCCCTCCTCCCTGCCGCCGGGCATGAAAGCCATCGGAGGCATTGGAAATGGGGTCTTTGAACTCAGCGAAGACCTCGTGGGCCTCGAATACCTGCCCTTTGTCCAGGTGGACGACCCTGAACTTTACGCGGAACTGTTCAAGAAAATTGGGGATCTGATGCTAACCATCTGGCAACGATTTCTGGCCGAGTACAAGGACGCGTTCGTGGCGTGCCGCTTTGGAGATGACCTCGGTTTCAAGTCATCACTGCTCACGAATCCCCAAACCATCCGGAACCATATACTGCCTCAATATCGCCGCATCATTGATGCGGTCCATGCCGCCGGTAAACCGTTTCTGCTGCACTCCTGCGGCTGCATCTTCAGCGTCATGGAGGACATCATCAATCTGGGCATCCAGGCCAAGCACTCGAATGAGGATAGCATCGCGCCATTTGATCGCTGGATCGGACTGTATGGAAGCAGAATCGGTCTCCTCGGCGGCTTTGACATGGATTTCCTCTGTCGCAAGAGCCCGGAGGAAATTCGCGCAGCCGTCGTGGAGCAAGGCACCCGCTTCCGGGAGATGGCCAGGGGATATGCGCTGGGATCAGGCAACTCCATCCCGGATTATGTCCCTGTCGAGAATTACTTGGCCATGATCGAGGGAGCGCGACTGATCAGGGCCCAAGAGAACAGGGGGGAGCGCCCCAAACAAATACGGCCAGGGTCTTGACTGCTCAATAACCGGTTAAGCGATCTCGAGCTTGACGGACATTTGGTTCGGCAACTCCTGTGCATGGCGAATTGCTAATTCGGGCAAGTCAACAATGGGTACTGGATTTTGCCTGCCGACCGCAACGAGAACTGTGCCTAAAACTGTGCCTAACTGCGTACTCGGAGCGTACTCGCAGACTACTGCCAGACTCTTTCTTGCGTACTATCGCCAGAAATGCTAATTTCGCCCAGAATTGAGCGCAAAAAAGCCCGATTCCGACCTCCGCCTCCGAGTACTGAGGGGTACTGTGGGGTTGTGGCGGGGTACTGTGGGAGTACTCGGACGTTGGCATTTTTGGTGCTGCGCTGAACTGAACGCGGCCTGGCCCTCGACCGAAACACTCAAGTTGTTTGCAATCTCGGACTGCTGTTTGAGATAGCCTCCGAACACGTCTCGCCCGCCTAATGCCGCGACTTGCCGGCAATAATTCCCAGCCAACCGGCTCGGCCATTGGCTTCGAGGCCACGCTTTGGTCTGCCGTTGAAAAGCTCAAGGGCAACATGGACGCTGAACAGCTTGAGGCCGGCCTCGTGCGGGAGGCGGTCGGCCTTGCGCTGGTCCACGTCCTTCGCTGACCAGACAAGGTTTTCCTACGTGTCCGCGCCGCCGCGTAAGCGGGGCACGACGCGGTGATCCTCCCGTCGCAGCAGGCCACGCGGGCGCCAGACGTCGTTGACCAGCACGCAAAAAGTTATCAGATTGGGCCGATGCCATGCGGCCCTTGCTGACTGAGATACGGTGAATTGCACCCATATATTTGAACGAAGTAGATTCCGATGCGAATGAATCTTGTAGTGATGAGTGGTTTCTTGATGGCAGCGGTGACTTTGCGGGTGGTGGCAGCGTCGTCTGTCGTACCTGAGACGAAAAAGACTCCCGCCCGGCCTATAGGATCTATCGACCGCCGTCACCTCGTCACACCCGAACAGAGGCTTATCCTCGAAGCACAGGTCCAGGCGGTGCTCGAAGCGGCGAAGATCCGGCTTGCCGACGGCACGACGATCTACGCCCCGTGCGGCACCTTCTACCGCGGATTGTGGCCGCGAGATCACGAATACGTCGTCGAAGGGGCCGGCGATATCCTCAAGCCAAACGACCTGCGGGCTGTCTCCAAGCTGCTCATCCTCCACCAGAAAACCAATGGCTGGGTGCCAATCATGATCAGCCCCGAACTGACCAACTTCGCTTATGTGAACGGCGGACCGAAGCAGGAAACCGACGCAGCCCAGTTTTTCGTCAAACCGGTGTACCAGGACTTCCTCCGCAGCAAAGACGCCGCTTTTGCCTCTTCGGCCTTGGAACCGATGAAACGAGCGATGGATTCGACGCCGCGCGACGAACACGGACTGGTCTGGATCGATCCTCAGCGTTGGCACACGGGATACGGCTTCACCGACGGTACCGGCAAGAGCGGCCAGGAGTTATTCAGTTCGCTGCTTTACTGGGAATGCTGCGGCTACATCGCCAAGATGGCCCGCGCCGCTGGCAAGGAAGAATATGCGGACGACTTCACTGCCCGCGCGAAGCTAATCGAGCAGCACATTGACGACCTGCAGGACAAGAAGACCGGCCTTTACTTCGCCGCCTCCAGGACCTGCCGGCAGCTTGACGTGTGGGGCAACGCTTATCTTGTCTATGTTGGATTCCCGGACGATGCCCGAAGCCTGCGAATCAGCCGTTATCTTGCCGATCACTACGACCAATTCGTCTATGCCGGGCAGGTGCGCCATCTCTTTGGCAACGAGTATTGGGAGCGCATCGTGGGCGGCGACTGCAGCCCCGGCATCTACCAGAACGGCGGCTACTGGGGCACGGCCAGCGGCTGGATGGCCTACTCGATTGCCCAGGTCAACCCGGCCCTGGCGTCCCGAATGTTCGGCGACTTGATTGATTACTATCTAACGAACGGCCCTTACGAATCGGTCAACGACGCGGTCCAGCATCGCCGCAACAAGTTTTATTCCGCATGTCGGCGGGAGTTCAAAAGGAGACTTGTTGCGGGTACAAAAGGAGACAGCAATCTCGCGGCGCTGAATGAGAGCGTAACTCCCTGAGGGGCTTGCGGTTGGATGATCCTGGGCGCGCCTGTTGGC
>Ga0209777_10002204_pt1 | contig 26211 bp, 34 predicted proteins | sample FrelakmetHBP12HB_FD_187147 | JGI IMG/M metagenome (GOLD analysis project Ga0209777, IMG submission 187147) | Freshwater lake sediment microbial communities from the University of Notre Dame, USA, for methane emissions studies -HBP12 HB (SPAdes)... | ecosystem: Environmental > Aquatic >... | reverse complement strand
GTTTGCATGCACTGCAGTCCATGTGCACAGCAGGTCTTCAAAGGTACTGATCCGGGCACCGAACACTTTTCCCAGCCCTTTGACAATCGCTTCCCCCATTTCTTTCGGAAACGCTCCCCAGCCCTGCGGCTGGCGGGTTTTATAATCAGGGTTAGCGGCAAGCGCCTTTTGCTCCTCCGGCGCGGGAATGCAGGGCGGATCAAACGCGACCGGTTCGATAGCCGTCTCAAGAAATTGATTAAATGGTTCAGCAAGTGCCTGTGAGGTTACAACAAGATATTTGCCTGCATGTGGAGATGCCTGGTACCACGGAGCAGCATCAAACCTGCAGATCACCGACCAGGTTGCAGGTTCAGCATAGCCAATCTCTGTAAGCAGTATCTCACAGGGGTTCTGCTTGGCACGCGCCATCTCAATCCCCTGAGCCTGCAGGTGCGCTTTGAGCTGCTCAAGATGTTCTTCGGTAAGCCAGTAGCAGTATTTCCATGGTTTCTTTATGTGCTCATCCATTGGTAGCTCCTTTTTAAAGAATCAAGAATTGTTTAAATGTTAATAATACTGCCCGCATTGGCAAAGAAGAACTTCTCCCTGAAAGCGTTCATGAGCGCAAGCGCAGCTCTTCCGCCGGTGCAGTGGGAGACGCCGATCTTTTCAATAGAAAAGGACTTTAGGCAGTCAATGCTTTCAGCCACCTGCCCATCACTTAAAAACCCGAGATGCGTGCCGCCAAGAATCATATACATTTTCTCCTTCGGCATATACCGCCTGATATGCTGTAGCGTGTTAATCATGCCTGCATGGGCGCAGCCGAAGATGACCACGAGCCCCTTCCTGGTTTTCAGTATGGCGGACTGGTCGTCTTTGAGCAGGTCAGGAACAATGTTTCCCGCTTTTTTAATGACCAGCCGTGAATCCGGCTTTTCAAAAACAGAAGACCGCGGAACCTCGCCGGTCAGATAGAGATTGCGGTCAATCTGCGTAAATGCGGTGTTAAAAACCAGGCGGGCGCCGAGGCGTTTAAGCTTCGCGGCAGACGCAGGGTTGTGTATCGGTTTGAGCGTGTTTGTGCGCCGGGCCTTGATCAGCGCAAATCGTTTTAAAAAAATATCCGGATGGGCGTGCACATCAATCGGCCCGGTACGGACGAGCACCTGAGCAAGCCCGCCGGTATGGTCAAAGTGGCCATGGCTCAGCATGATTTTATTGAGGCGGGCGAGATCTATGCCCAACGCGGCGGCATTCTGCAGCAGGGTGTTGCCCTGGCCGGTATCGAAAAGATAGCGCCCTGCTGATGTTTCAATAAGCGCGGCAAAGCCATGCTCGCCGAGAATACCCCGTGCGGGGATTGCGGTATTTTCACACAGTATGGTAATTCTGGTTTTCATGTAAAAAATATGCGGCCGCGGGCATTTAAAAAACTGTTACACGGCTTTGAGGCTGGTAATTGCCCTCAGCTGAGAAGTTATTTCCGCCAGAGCGTCCACAACCATATCGATTTCCTGCTCCGTGTTGTCCTTGCCCAGAGAAAAACGTATTGACCCCTGAGCACTGCTGGCAGGCACTCCCATCGCCGTGAGCACATGAGACGGCTCCGGTGTTCCCGTGGTACAGGCAGACCCTGTAGATGCGCAGATTCCCCTCAGGTCAAGATGCAGTAGAATAGACTCACCATCTATTGAAAGAAAACTCATATTGCTTGTATTGGATACGCGCGGTGCACCACTGCCGTTTATCTGCACATCCGCAATCCTGAACATCACCTGTGACTCCAAGCGCTCACGCAGGACAGCGATTCTGTGCACGGTTGTTTCCATTTGTTCTGATGCTAAGGACAGGGCTTTGGCAAACCCTGCGATGGCAGGAATATTTTCTGTGCCGGCGCGCAGATTATGCTCATGATGCCCCCCGGTTATAACCGGCCGCAGAGGAGTTCCCCGGCGCACATAGAGCGCGCCGATTCCCTTCGGCCCGTACAGCTTATGGGCAGATAAAGAAAGCAGATTAACGCTGTGCCGGGTAACGTCGATCGGCAGCTTGCCGGCTGCCTGAACCGCATCTGTGTGAAAAATGACGCCTGACTCCTGTGCAATCTTCCCGACTTCATCTACAGGCTGGATTACGCCTGTTTCATTGTTCACCTGCATCAGGCTGATCAAAATGGTCTTTCTGCTGATCTGCCTTTTGATATCGTCCGGATTAATCCTGCCATTGCTATCAACCAGGACATAGGTTACGGCGAAGCCATCCCGCTGCAGGTCTTCACAGGTGCGCAGCACCGCGTGGTGCTCAATTGCTGAGGTTATGATATGGTCGCCCTTTTTCCTGAGGGCATGGGCTGCCCCCCTGAGCGCCAGGTTATCTGCCTCCGTGCCCCCGCTGGTAAAGACAATCTCCGAGGGCTGTGCGCCGATGCAGCGGGCAATTACCGCCCTGCTCTGTTCAAGGGCGTTTTTAGCCTCCCGGCCCAGGCGATAGTAGCTCGAGGCATTACCAAACTGCTTCCCCAGATAGGGCAGCATGGCATCGAGAACTTCCGGGCGAAGCGGTGTTGTGGCGTTGTGGTCAAGATACATCATGGGGCTACCGACTCTCTTCCCCGCCCTGCTTCCGCTCGTAGTCGCGTATTGCTTCCTGCAATGCGTTCACGCCCAAAAGAGAGCAATGCTGCTTCTGTTCGGGTATGCCCTCAAGCTCCGCAATAATATCATCATCAGTCAGTTGTTTCGCCTCTTCTACTGTTTTACCCGCGGCCATCACCGTACACATGCTGCTGGTTGCAATAGCTCCCGGGCAACCGAATGATTTGAATTTAATCTCGGCAATCCTTCCCTCACGGATCTTAATCCAGAGCTTCATCTGGTCGCCGCACGACGGGTCACCAATAAGTGCATACCCGTCTGCATCATCCATCTCGCCGACGTTCCGAGGGTTGGTAAAATGATCTATGACCAGCTCGTTATAAAAAAGCAGCGGTCCCTCGGGAATGACAAACTCCTCTTCCGCTTCCGGTTCCTTTGAATACAGTTCCTTCCAGTCATTAACGCCGGCACTCATACGATCCCCTGTGCAATCGCTGTCCTTTACGTTTGGTTCTTTGCTCATATTTCTCATCACACCCTGCGGGCCTTATGGTTACCGTGAGCAGCAGCTTTTGCCATCCGGCGGGCTGCCGCACTGCTCATCCCGGCCGCAGCAGGTTTTTCCAACAGGACGCGCGGGAAGTGTTGGCAGCGACGCTGCTGACAGCAATTTATCCAGTTCAGTGCTGCCGCATGATTTACAGGAGAGAGAATCACTGTGAGCGCTGACATTGGTGATAATTTCAGAAACTGCACCGCAGGCTTTGCATTGATACTCATAAATCGGCATGTTGTGGTTACCTCCAGTTAAAACGCTTTGATAGTTAATACGCGCTGCCCTTCCAAGGCCGTGAAGAAAAGGGCAGTTCTCCCAGCGCCATGCGGCACAGGTCGATGACAAACATCGAGGCAAGGCCGCGGTCTTCGCACTGCCCGCTCATCAGCCAGTAGCAGCCGGGGCAGAGAAACACCATGGCATCAGCCCCGTGCGCTTGAGCATCGCCGATATTGCGCTCAAGTATATCGGTCCCCTTTTCAGGATTTATCTCAAGCAGCCCGAACGCGCAACACAGTGCGTCGCGGCGGTCGTGTTTGCGCGCCACCCGCTCCGTGCCGATGAGCCGGAAAAATTCATCCACGTAAAGCTCTTTTTCAGGTGCATAGCGGGATATGCACGGCCGCTGGTAGGCGATCTTTTTATTGAGCGGCACGATTCTATCAGTGTGCTCTTTCAGATACCGCACCATGTGTTCAAAAATATGGACCGGCCGAAACGGGACTGCTATGCCGTATTCAGGGGCCTTTATTGCGGCCAAGGTGTAGCAGTCATCATGCACAAACACCACTTCTTTCTTATTGAGCCGGACGAAATTATCAATGAACTGCTGCGCGTGTTCCTTAACCCTGCTTTCAAGACCGTTGTGCAGATGCACGATCCGCGAATAATAATCGCTTCCCCGCACCAGCGTCAGACCCCGGAACAGCGCGCTGTCAGTCATATCAGGAGGATAGGCATGACCCATAACACAGAGCGATAGCGCGGGCTTGTCAGGGTCGCCTTCTATAATCTCATTGGGCACGATGGTCAGCGTCTCATCAATGAAGTCAGCCACTGCCACGTCAACAAACCTGATGCCCGTCTCTTCCTGCCGGGCGCATATCAGATCAAACGGATTTGCACTGGACGGACAGTATTCGTTACATGCAATACAGGTTATACAATCACGAAGGATATCTGCGGGCATTCCCTGCTTCAGCGCTTTAATTTCGCTGACAGCTTTTTCTTGAGAGTAATCGATGTACTGGCACTGCACAAAACAGTCTCCGCAGTCGTTGCAGCGTGTTGCATCAAACATGGGCTCCTCCCTGCGGTTAATCCTTATTTCTGATTCAGTGATCTGGCAATATCCTGAGCGATCAAACGGGCGTGCTGGTGCAGCTCCTGCTCGGTCTTCCCGGTGGTGCAGATGTTGTAGCAACCTTTTACGGTTATGCCCCAGTCGTTCAGGAATTTTATAATACTCGTTTCATCTGCTGGCCCGTAATTGCCCTGGTTCGTCAACACCAGCCAGACCTTCTTGTTTTTAAACCCGTTATATTTAATTAACGTCCTCATGGGTGAAGAAATAGTATGAATCCACACCGGCGAGGCGATGATGAGCTGATTATATTTTGTCAAATCCTTTTTAACGTTGGCAAGGTCATCGTCACGGTCAAACAACTGATCGTTCACACAGGTAATCTTCCACAGGTACTGCCGGTATTTTTTGGAAACTATTTGCTCTGTTTCGCAGGAGAGGGCGCTGGCAAGCTCTTTCGCAATGGTTCTCGTTGTCCCGGTCAGCGAATAGTAGACAATAAGGGGCTTATGCAGCGTTTCCGGTGCGGCCGTTCCTGGAGCAGGCGCCGTGGGTCCGGCATGACCGTACGGTACAAAGGCACAATATAATACAAACAGCAGAACTGAATTGAGCCCTGCCCTTTGCATGATGCTCTTACGCATAGTACAATGGCCGCCTCTTTTTCAGGGCGCTCCTCCTTATATGATAAACCGGTTCAAACTAACGATCCCCCGGAAAGGCTTTAAGTTTCCTCACCGCGAAGCTTACGCCAAGAAAGCCTGCCAGGAAAACCCCCCAGAACACCGCGGTATCAAGCAGCATGAGCCCGAAAACCTTCGGGATGATAAAAGGCTCAGAAGCAAGTATCTCCCCGCTCGTAAGCTTTTCCTTTATAGTTCCCTGTATATAGCCTGTCGGTCGCGCTGCAATCGTATTTTTTCTACTCTCGATGACTTCTGACAATATGGAGAAAGATAAAAAAATCCAAAACGCAGCAGCCGCCGCAATTGATAATCTGAAAAATTTCTGTTTAAGATGCATGTGCCTGACGTACCCCCTTATACCATGGCATACGAGCCGGAGCTTTCATGTACATCATACATTACCCTCATCTCTTGCAACAGAATATTAACAGTGCGTGGCAGCTCTGACGGTATTACCCTCTAATATGCAGGTTATCCTGTCCCACATTGCAACAACTTCCCTTGAAACATTGTTGGCGGAATACTCTACAACCGATTTCAAGTGGATCATGGCTTCTGTAACACACCGGTCATACTGAATCTTCCCTACAACCTGCACATTCTTGTCCCTGCAGGTGCTCTCAATCATCTCAGTATTTTCCTCGTTGATGTCATATTTGTTTATGCAGACAACTGTGGGGATGTTGAAATGGAGTGCAGTTGCCAGTACCCGTTCCATATCATGAAGGCCTGAAAGAGTTGGCTCGGTAACAATTAAAACTAAATCTACTCCGGTAATGGAGGCAATAACCGGGCACCCGATGCCCGGCGGGCCGTCAATAATAATGAGCTCTCGTGCCTCCCGTTCCGCAATCTGTTTAGCCTGCTGCCGGACAACGCTTACCAGCTTTCCTGAATTATCCTCGGCAATCCCGAGCCGCGCATGCACCATGGGGCCGCAGCGGGTTTCAGATATATACCAGTGGCCTGAAAGCTTGTCCTGCATGGATATGGCCTTTTCAGAACAGGCAAATGTGCATACCCTGCAGCCCTCGCAGGCACTGGGGTCGACGCGAAAGGCATGAATTGCATCAAAGCGGCATATATCCTGACAGATGCCGCACTGGGTACACAGTGCGGCATCAATAGCTGCTATTTTTTTTCCGTAGAATTTCTCATCGTGTTTGATTTCCGGCTCAAGGATAAGATGCAGGTCTGCCGCATCCACATCACAGTCTGCAAGAACGGCCATTTGTGCAAGAGTGGCAAACGCTGCGGTTATGGTTGTCTTGCCGGTTCCTCCCTTACCGCTTATGATGGTTACTTGTTTCATTGTTCAGTCCGCAGGATGTCTTCTTTTTGCCACATATCCTTTTCCGTGCCTTTAACAGGATCAATAGAAAGAAAGGTTATTTCATCCGGCTCTATGCGAATCAGGTTAAAACGTTTCAGTGCCTTCATAACTTCTTCTTCGAGATTTTCCGGAGAAAAGTTTTTAATCTGAAGCATCTCGTTGAGGATTTTTTTTGCCCCCGCGTAAATGCCGAACATCTTTACCCGTTTCATAAACTCATCTCTGTCATTGTTGAGATTAATGAGCGAGGCTGTTCCCTGGATCTGCAGGCTGCGGTTGAGGGTGCTGTGGTCCATGGGGTGATAGATGCCAACTGCCACCCTTGGGTTGGAACGAATGTTACGAATTTTTAATCCCGGCTCGCCGGCAATCCAGATAGTTAGGCCGTCACTAAAAAAATCAGCAGGTGTTGCCCGCGGTCTATTTTCGTGGACTGTTGCCAGCACACAGGCAAGTCCGTGTTTCAGCGGGCAGCCGGGTTTTTTCGTAGTTCCCTCTTTACTGCTTGACTCATTTAAAAATTCGAGGATTTCCTTTTCTAACTGTTCTCTGCTTTTGCTATGCTTTTTTATCCCAGCTTCCAGCGACTGTTTTTCCTTCTCTTCTTCATTTCCCATGTAGTAAGCCTCCGTTTAAAATTAACAATCACGTGCATCCTCGCAGGATTTTAATAGCATTCCATAAAAAGCCCGTTTATCTGAAGCAGCAGCACCCACTGGCTATGAGCATACTTTTGTTAAGAGGGTGTTATACATTCTGTGAAAATCTTTTTTCATTTCCGGGATTATGGTTACTGCCGGCTCTCCGCGTGAATAAGCCTCGGCGATACGGCGGTTCCAGGGGAGCTCAAGGAGCACAGGAATAGTTTCACTGGCGCAGTAGTTTTTGACCCCGTTATTTCCTGTATTCGAGCAATTAATCACAACGCCAAAAGGCACCTTCATCTCTCGCATGGTATCTACTGCAAGTCGCAAATCATTGAGTCCGAACGGAGTGGGTTCAGTTACCAGAATACAATAATCAGAATTTCTCACCGTTTCAATAACCGGACATGAAGTGCCGGGAGGAGCGTCAAGAATTACTATTTTTTCTTTATCAATAAGTTTTCGCTGTTGCTTGATAATGGGCGTTGCCATAGGCTCGCCCACATTAAGCAGCCCTTGTATAAAATCGATGGACCCTGCAGGCCCCTGCTCTATGAGGCCAATCTGTCGGGGCTGCTCAGTGATAGCGTTTTCCGGACAGATATAACGGCAGCCGCCGCAGCCGTGGCAGAGCTGTGGGAACAGTAATACTTTCTGTCCCAGAATAACTATCGCATTATACGCACAGGCCTCCACACATTTTTTACAGCGGGTGCATAGTGCTTCATCAAACTCAGGAACTGGAATCGCGACGCTGACTCTTTTCTGAATGGCGGGCTTGAGAAAAATTGCCGCATTGGGTTCTTCCACATCGCAATCAAGATATTGAACATTCTCAAGCGACAGGGCAAGGTTTACGGCAATGGTCGTTTTCCCCGTACCCCCCTTTCCGCTGGCTACTGCAATAATCATTACGGTCCCCTTGGCAGTGGGATATTAATCATGAGCAACATTATTAAACAATCGTTTTTCAGCCGAAAGGCTGCTTACCTCCCTCCCATGCCAGAATGCGCGCCGACTGAGGGACTGCTTACCGGGAGAACCCGGCCGGTTTTAAATTTTTCCACAGCCTGCTGGGCAGTGCCGGTCATGCCTGCATATATCGTGACGCCTGCTGCGCTGAGCACGCTGAAGGCATTAGGCCCCACATTCCCGGTTAAAACAGCTTGTGCGCCCTTATCTGAAACGAGTTGCGCAGCTTTTGTTCCTGCCCCGCCACCGGCCGTTAGCGCAGGATTTTCAACACACTCATATTCCATGGTCTCAGTATCTACGAATAAAAAAAGCTGCGACCTGCCAAACCGCGGGTCAACGGGTGCGCTCAGATCTTTTCCGGTTGATGAGATACATACTTTCATGCTTGTTGCCTCCTTTGCCGAGCATTCGCCCAGCTAAAAAATCTTCAGTTCTATCCGTTTTAAAACTCCTGTCTTAAATTGCTCAACGGTTTGGCTGACGGTTAAGCCCGGCGGAGCAACGAACATGCTGATGCCCCCTTTGGTCAATACCTCAAAGGCATTAGGCCCCACCTGGCCGCTGATGACCACATTCACCCCTTCATCAAACATGAATTGGGCGCACGCGGTGCCGGCGCCGGAGGGATTTTCAGCGCTGCTGTTTTTTACCGCTTTCCATATGCCGGACTCGGCATCAACAATCACAAAATAATCACAGCGACCAAACAGAGCGTGCGTTTGTGCCTGAAGGGTATCTCCACATGATGAAACGGCAATTTTCATGGTGCGCCTCTCAGTCATGTCCGCCGCAGCTGTCCTGGTGATCATGGGCACAGGGGACGCTACCGCTCACCCTGCCGTCAAGGTACGCCTTGAGAACATTTTCTACGCTTCCGCCAACGCCGGTCGCGACTTCTATCCCAAAACTTTCAAACATCTGCACTGCTTTAGGTCCCATGCCGCCGGCTATCATAACATTGACTTTTTGCGTGTTGATGAACTGCGGGACTACACCAGGCACATGCCCGTTAAAATAGGGATTTTCTACTGCCTGCGCATTTTTAACATCACTGCCTTCAACATCAACCAGCATGAAATACGGGCACCGGCCAAAGTGACCGCTCATCTCTGACTGTAATCCCTGGTTGTTTTCACATGAAAATGCAATTCTCTTCATAAGGTCTCCTTTAATTAAGATTATTTTTTTAACAGCTTTGCAACGAAAGAAGGTTTTTTAGGCCCCCCTTCCAGCATCTGTATCCATTTCTCAGCTATTGACGTAAAAGCAGCGGTTACCTTTGATTCAGGGTAAAGGCTGACAAAGAGTTTTCCGCTATCCGTGCAATTAACCATCTCCGGGTCCAGCGGGATACGGCCCAGAAACGGCACCTTCATATCACGGGCGATTTTCTCGCCGCCGCCCACCTTAAACAAATCAATCTCTTTCTGGCAGTGGGGACAGGTCATGCCGCTCATGTTTTCAACGACGCCGATGCGGGGAATTTTCAGCTCTTTGCAGAAGTTTATGCTCTTCCGGGCATCGAGCAGCGCCACGTCCTGCGGTGTGGTGACAATGATCGCGCCGTCCACTTTTTTAATAAGGTGGGAGATGCTCAAAGCCTCATCCCCGGTACCGGGCGGAAGGTCCATGACAAGATAGTCCAGCTCTCCCCAGTAAACCTCGCCGAAAAACTGTTTCAAGAGCCCGTGCTTGAGCGGGCCGCGCCAGATAATCGGATCATCTTCCTGCTTGAGAAAAAAGCCCATGGACATGACGCGTAGATTATCGGGCGTAAGAACCGGCAGCATGCCGTTGTCTGATCCGCCGGGCCGCTCAAGATCAACGCCTAACATTTTGGGGACATTCGGCCCGTGAATATCCGCATCAATAATTCCCACATCATTGCCCATGGCAACCAGCGTTGCTGCAAGGTTTACCGAGACCGAGCTTTTCCCTACCCCTCCCTTGCCGCTCAGCACCATGAACTTGTGGCGCACCTGTTCCATGTTTTTGTCGATTGTCTGCTGCTCATGGGCCTCCTTTTCTGCCTGACTGCACGTATCCGCAGTATCGCAGGACTGACAACTGGTATCGGTTTCACATGTTTTTTTGCTCATGATTGTGTTGCACCTCCCGTATCTATTGGCTATACTACGATTATTTAAAGAACCTTTTGTGACCAGAGGGATTTCTCATCTGATGCATATCCCCATTATCTGTCCTGCCCGTTCCCGGCCCTACTTCTTCCACGTGTGGTGTGATAATAAAAGAAAAGAGTATCATTGAAAAAGAGATGATAATAAAAAATGCTGCCAGAAGAATTCGCATAGTTCTATTAGTAAGCACCCTTTCGTAGATGTTGAATATCCACCGCAGATGCAAAATTATGTGCAGTAACAGCAACCCCAGCAGAATGGAGCCTATTACAAGATGAATTGTTCCCCATTCATGACGGTCCAGTCCGAGCCAGAACAGGTCTACATTCCTTCCATACTGGAGCCACCGTTCTTTGCCGGGTATCAAATCAAATTTCATGAGAAATCCAATCCCGGCCAGTGCCATCATGAATACAAACATGAGAGCATCAACAATAAAATTTAACTTTGATTTCTCAATCACGGTGTTCTCCGTAATCCGGGAAAAGGGGGAGAGGGATTCATTGCCTGTGTTCCCTCTCTCCCCTTGCATGGCTCAGGCATTGTTTTCTTTTTTTCCGAGTTCCTCTATTCGCTTCTGGATAGCGGCAAGTTCTTCTTCTAACAGGGAAGCCTGATTCTTCAAAAATTCAATTGTTTGTGCAGCGTTCGGTTCATGGTAGAATTGCTGCGCTGCAAATGGGATAGTTCTGCAAGACCATCGGCCGCGTCCGCCGCCGAAAGCCCGGCCTCTTCCTCCTCCCCGGGGAATTCCGCCCCGTCCTGCCCCGCGGATAGCGGAATTAATGTATCCGGGTACATACGCACTGGTTCCGGGAGAGCAGAAACCGCGACCTCCTCCCGTTTGTGGTCCCATACCCTGCGGACCTGTTCCATCAAATCCTGGCATATCGTTCACCTCCTTTCATGGATAATCCTTAGTGTGGTTCTTTCCGTCTTCGCGGAGTTGTGCAAAAACGCCAGCGCCTTTTTCTCCCGGGACATAAAATTGTTCCCGGATCAAGGCGCCCCTTGAGAAATAGCTGCAAGGCTTCCTGCGCTTCCCCGGTGACCCACGGTATTATAGTAATATGTTGAGCAGTAATCAGCCCTTGCATCTCACGGGAAATTCCCCCGCAGATAAGCGTATCAACCCCGAAGGTTTTAAGATATGCAATACGCTCTGCCGGATTATTCTGTTCCAGGGCCAGCTCATGGCTATGCATAATTTCTCCCCGGTCAACAAGCACCAGCAGCAGTGCCGGCGCATAATCAAAGTGCGGTGAAATTCTTTTTTCGAAAAGGGGGATAGCAATTTTCATAGTATATGACCTTTGCCATCATATATAACAAGACGCGTGCCATGTGCTTCACTATAAACAAAGCCTTTTAGTTCCACACAGTTAGCGCCGTCAGGGGCGGGAAAGGCGTTGCCCATCTGATGCACCTTTGCAACAGGCATGCAACAATGTGTTGTAATAGTGCAGCACTACGACGAAAATTCTTCGGGGATATATCCGGGGGGCTTGTGCGGGGTTAAAAATCGATATGCAGTTTTTTTATCTTGCGCCAGAGGGTGCTTCTGTCAATCCCGAGTTCCTGAGCTGCTTTCATCCGATTACCGTGATGCTTTTTCATTGCGGCAACGATTACCTGTGATTCCGCTTCTTTGAATGGCCTGCTTTCAGGGGGCGGATGCACCGTGGTGAGGGAAAGAGAGGCGCGTAAGTCCTGGGGGATATGATTAATTTCAATAACGGCTTCGCGGCAAAGGACAACCGCGTACTCTATACTATGTTCGAGTTCCCGGATATTGCCGGGGAAATCATAGGTCATAAACAGTTGCATCACCGCGGGAGATACCCCGGTAATCCGTTTGTCCATCTTCACATTAAACGCACGGATGAAGTGCTCCACCAGAAGGGGAATATCTTCTTTTCTTTTTGCAAGGGGAGGAAGGGTAATTTTGATAACATTTAAACGGTAGTACAGATCTTCCCGAAATTTACCCTGAGACAGCATCTGCGTTAAATCACGGTTTGTTGCCACTATTATCCGCACGTTTGCTTTTACCGGTTTTATGCTGCCCAGCGGCTCATATTCATTACTCTGGACCACGCGCAGGATCTTTACCTGCAATGAAAGCGGCAGGTCCCCGATCTCGTCCAGAAAAAGGGTGCCGCCTTCAGCAAGAGCAAAGCGGCCGGGCTTGTCTTTTTTAGCGTCAGTAAAAGCGCCCCTGGTATAACCGAACAGCTCTGATTCGAGCAGCGTATCCGGGAGCGCCCCGCAGTTAACAATTATATACGGGCCTTTAGCTCTATTGCTCTGGTTATGGATTGCGCGGGCAAACAGCTCTTTTCCGGAACCGCTGGGCCCCTGGATTAAAACAGTGCTGCCACTTTTGGCAATATCCGGCAACATGTTAAAGATTTTTTGGATTTCATGATTTTTGCTCACAATATCCTGGAATGAATACTGCCTGGCTATTTCCTTGCGCATTTCCTCGATAGCGGATAAATCGCGGAAGGTTTCTACCCCTCCGATAATCTTATTTTTTTCGTCTTTTAACACAGCCGTGCTTACGCTCACCGGGACTATCGTGCCCTCGCTGTTGAGGATGTTTATGCGCAGGGCAATAATGGGTTTCTCTGTTTTCATGGTTTTTTCCATGGCGCAGGACCCCTGGCATATATTGGCATGAAACACGTCGAAGCATTTCTGCCCTAATGCCTGCTCCCGGTGTATGCCGGTAATCTGCTCTGCTGCCTTGTTAAAGGACGTGACCTTCTTTTCCAAGTCAATGGTAAACACGCCGTCAGCAATGCTGTTCAAGATGGTATCTAATGTGGGATCAGGTTTTTTCTTCTCAGTCACCGGCAAAACATTCCTTGCAAGGTTAGATTAGTGTGACGCGCTGCATTTGTTTGCTCTCATAAGAATATTTTTAACTGCGTGTCCTCGCCAAACTCCCCGGCCTTTTCTTTAAGCCAAACCTCCATGGGTGAAAAGTCCGCTGCTATGGCCTTTTCCGGGCAGAGCCGCATGCAGTTGTAGCACAGAATGCAGGCTTCATTGAAGCAGGGATAGGGGTCAAGGGTAATCGCGCCGGCAGGGCATATCTCAGAACATACCGGACATTTTGTACATGCGTCCTTCAGTACCTGGCGCTGGGGAAGCATCTGCCGCGCAGACCTGATGGACAGCTTCGCCATGGAATTATACACATCTTCCGGCTGATAATTAAGCTCTGCGAGCGGTGTGGTGCTGATTGATTGCGCTTTCAGTTTTGCGGCAACTTTATTCACCAGCTCTTCAACCTTTTTATCATCAGCCGTATCAGGCCGGCCTTCTCCCAGCGGGTGACTGAACTGCCACATGAGAGAATGGGCCGCGGTTATTTTTGCCGCGCCTATTACCGAGAAACCTTTTTTATAAAGCATCGTTCCCATTTCGTGCAGGGCAATACCGCTCGTCACCGCGCCCCAGGTCACAAACAGAACGCTGTAGCCTTTACCATTACCCGGCAAACGTTCAATAAATTCCGTGACCGGGGGAACAGCATGAAACGCATACACCGGAGAGCCGATGAAAAGCAGGCTGTCCTGCCTGATTTCTTTTGTCCGGGTTTTAACCGCAACAGGGTTTTTCGTGTCGCAAAGATCAATCATGACCGGAGCGTGGCCGAGGCCAGCAACTGTTTTTCCGATGACCTCTGCCACATGTTTGGTGCTTCCGGCAGGCGAACAGTAAATGACAAATGCGTTCATATAATGTTCCTTTTGGTAGTATTGTTAAAAAATAACCACAGTCCCGATAGCCATCGGGAACACAGAGAAAATTACTAAAAGCCGTCTGCTTACAGCTATCAGCCTTATTTAGTACGCAGAGTTTTTCTCGTTTCGTCTGAGCTCAACGTCGAAGACAGTGTGCTCTGTGGTTTCATATTCTTTCCCTGCTTTTCATGCTTAATGGGTCCATTCCAGAATGCGAATACCAGGGCCAACCTTTTTTATAACCGCATCCCGCATCTTGTTAAAAAACGGGCAGGGAAACTCAATGGGATTTCCCTTGCTGATGCAGGAGGCAAAAGCAATCACCTCCGCGCCCCGCTCAACCATGAGCTTTGCCCGGGGAACAGCCCGTTTGCCGGGACATCCGCCGCAGGAAACAAATCCCACAATTTCAACCGCACCGGTTTCCTTAAAAGCGCCGGCACCCTCCCTGGCAGCTTTAAAATCGGCATCAGCCGGGCACATATCCTCAGTCTGCTGACAACGAATAATCCCTGCTTTCACCATAAAAGCCTCCTTTTGAGAGAACTGTCATTTGCTCATGTTTTGACAAAAATCAAAAAGGTTTGATACGGGAGAAGGTCCGGCTTGTCCCTGTCCAGTTTAAAATTATTCTCTGCGATCATTTCAATAAGTTTCTTTTTGGGTATCTTGACGGCGGCAGGCGGTCCTTCCGGCAAATCACCCTCCTTGAACTCGATGACTGCCAGCCGTGATCCTTTTTTCATCTGCGCAAATAACTTTTTGAGCCACGCTTCCGGCTCTTTCACGTGGTGAAAAACATCGCAGACAAAAACCAAATCAACGCCTGCAGGGATTGCGGGATCATCAGGAGTTGACTTAATCACCTCGATATTGCGAACCCCTTCGGACATGGCTTTATGGTGTATGTGCCGCAGCATCGCAGGCTCGATATCAATGGCGTACACTGTGCCTTTAGGCACGGCCCGGGCGAACCGGAAGGTGAAGTACCCTGACCCGGCGCCCACATCGGCTATTTTTCCCTTTCCTGACAGATGCAGTTCCTGAATAACCGCATCCGGTTTTTGCCAGGCGGCCCGGTCGCCGCGCTCCAGAAAGTCAATGTACTTCTGCGTGTCCTCAAAGGGCTTCAGGTCATGCGGATTGATACCCTGTTTGCGGAGCGGGCATTCGATGGGAGGACTCGCGGTGTTATCGGAATTAATCCCGAAAGGCTTATTGATGATAGGGGTTTTATCTTCTGTTGTTACGGCAGCGGACAACTGCGAGGATGATTTGGCGCATCCCAGCAGGAATGCCATGACCATGAGCAGGAAAATGAGTCCTCTTAGATGACGCTGCATGTTGTTTCTCCGGGTAATTTAAGCACTATAAGATTAAGCTGCCAGCGTGTCAATTATAGATCGATAGTGCCGACTGATGTGGATGCGGCGCCATTTATTTTAGGCGACGGACCTTTTCCCTGTTGACAAATATTTTTAGTTTGTTATATTATTGGCATATGCTAATAAAAACGAGGGAGTATGTCAAGACCTTTTAAATGCCGGCATATCGGCTGTGAACCCGGAATCAGTTGTTTTAAGCCGAGAGGGATTCCGCTTGCCGAACTGCAGGAAGTAATTCTGTCCGTAGATGAGTTTGAGGCAGTGCGGCTTGCTGATTTAGAAGGGTTATATCAGGAAGAGGCTGCCAAAAAAATGAAGGTTTCGCGGCAAACGTTTGGTAACATTATCAATACTGCCCACAGAAAAATTGCTGACTCCCTTATTAATGGAAAAGCGATACGAATCGAAGGAGGTGTTTACACTAAAGCTGACGTGAGAAATTTTGCCTGTGATGATTGTGACCATGCATGGGAGCTTGGTTATGGAACGGGCAGGCCGCGGGAATGCCCGAAATGTAAAAGCAGTACCATCCATAGAGCTGCACCGGATAAAAACCCTGCGCCTAAAGGTGCCTGTTGCCATGGAAAAAAACAACGAAAAAGGAGAAGCAAATGAAACTATGTATCCCGACTGAAACCAATGCAGGAAAAGAAGCACCGGTGTACGGCCATTTCGGCAGCGCGCCCTATTTCACCATCTGTGACCTCACGGACGACAGCATCGAAATAATTGATAACACCAACCAGCACCATGAACATGGCATGTGTCAGCCGGTCAAAGCACTGGCAGGCAAAGTCGTCAACGCGGTGGTAGTCGGCGGCATGGGCGGGCGGGCGGTGATGATGCTCAATGAAAGCGGCATTAAAACCTACCGGGCAGTCCTGGGGAGTGTTGCAGATGTAATCATGCGGTATAAAGAAGGCGTGCTGGAAGAGTTAACCCCTGCAAATGCCTGCGCCAGCCACGACTGTCACTAAAGCGGCAATGCGTTTTGCGGATTTTAAAAAACCTCCGCAAGTTTTTCTCTGCCGGCCTGTTTAGTAAAGTAGAGAGACAAACATATAAGGAGGCAGCAGTATGAAAAAATCAATAATCATATCCGTGCTTTTCGTCGCAGCTTTGCTGTGGGCCTTTTCCGCAGAAGCCTGGTGGTGGGGTCGCGGAGCAGGCGGCCCCGGTGCCGGTCCCTGCTGGCAGAATGATACGTACGGGCTTAATCTGACGCAGGGCCAGACAGCAAAACTCAATACGCTGCACCAGGCCTTCGGGAAAGACACCGCTGCTCTCAGCACCAGGATTAATCAAAAGCAGCTGGAATTGAACAGCCAGCTTCTTGATCCGGCCCCTGATGCCGGAAAAATCGCTGCGCTGCAAAAAGAAATCTCGGGCCTTCAGCTGCAGCTCAATGAAAAGAGCGTGTTCTGTCAGCTTGAGGCACGGAAAATTCTCACCCCGGAGCAGATAGCGCAACTCCCGGTCGGCTGTACTTTTGGATTTGGCAATGTGACCGGCCGCGGACCGGGATACGGCTGCGGAATGGGAGCAGGATACGGAGGTGGTAACGGCAGGGGATATGGCTGCGGCAGAGGTCCCGGCTACGGCAGAGGGTGCGCGTGGTGGTAAAATATTTTCAACATTTCATCCCGGCAGCAAGGTAGAAGGCTCAATCAATAAAAGGGAGGCAGCTCATAAAGGTGCTTCCCTTTTTTGCATGCTTATTGACATATATCATGATTGTGGTCTATGTTTTTTACAGCAACATAACTTGTGCCCGTATGAAAGGAGGCCTGAAAGTCAATGAAATCATCAGATGACAAAAAATACTGGAGTCCCTATCTCGCGGGGGCCTTAAGCGGTCTGGTGCTGGTTTTATCGGTCTTGGTGACCGGAAAATTTTATGGCACCTCAACCACGTTTGTCAGGGCCGCGGGAATGGTTGAAAAAATCTTTGACGCCGCGCGTGTGGCCCGCATGGACTATTTCATCAAGGAAGTGCCCATGATCGACTGGCAGTGGATGTTTGTAATAGGGATATTTATAGGCTCTCTTATTGCCGCAAAAACATCCGGCACCTTTTTCTGGCAGGCAGTTCCCGGCATGTGGCAGAAGCGTTTCGGCTCAAGCGTCGGCAAACGGGCAGTGGTTGCCTTCATCGGCGGTGTCATAGGAATGTTTGGCGCACGCCTTGCTGATGGCTGCCCGTCAGGCCACGGGCTGAGCGGCTCGGTGCAGCTGGCAGTGAGCGGATTTGTTTCGTTAATCTGCTTCTTCATCGCCGGCGCTCTGGTTGCCCGAATTATGTATAAAGGGGGGACTCGCTGATGAACACACTCCTGTATGGCCTCATTACCGGCATATTGTTCGGCTTTCTTTTGCAGCGGGGGCAGGTGCTGCGTTATGACAAACAGCTGGGCGCGCTCCGGTTTTTTGATATGACTATCGTTAAGTTCATGCTTTCAAGCGTGCTGGTGGGAATGGCCGGCGTTTACTTCTTAAAAGATTTCGGCCTGGCAACGCTTGCAGTCAAGCCGACAATCCTTGGCGGCAATATCATCGGCGGCCTTATCTTCGGCATTGGCTGGGCACTGCTCGGCTATTGTCCCGGGACTTCTCTCGGCGCGCTGGGTGAAGGCCGGTGGGACGGGCTGTGGGGAATCCTCGGGATGCTGGCCGGCGCCGCGCTCTTCGCGGAGGCCTATCCCGGCATAAAAAAGACGGTTTTAACCTGGGGCAACTTTGGAGCAATCACCCTGCCGCAGATACTGGGAATAAATCACTGGCTTATAATCATTCCATTTATTATTGGAGGGATTCTGCTTTTCAGATGGTTTGAGAAAAAAGGCCTGTAAAAAGAATAGCTATTTAAGAAAATAGACAATGAAAAATATTGTCGTGTTTGCTGGATTGCTCATTTGTTTATTGGGCTTTTTTAGGGCAGCGCCGGCTGCTGCGCGGAGAAAGATCCCCGCCCCGGAGCTGTTCAACAGTAAATGTACCGGGTGTCATGGGGCGGATGTGGCGCTGAAGCGTCACGCGTCACAAGAGCAATTTCTGGCTATTATAAAAACCATGCAGTTCGGGGCAAACGTTTCAGACCGGGAGATGGAGCGCATAGCCGCTTTCCTCGGGCATCCGGACCGTCCTCTGTTTGAAGTGAAATGCACCCGGTGCCATGATATGAATCGCATCCGGCAGGCACGCCTGGAAAGAAAAACAGATGCAGGGCTAAAGGCGCTCGGGGAGAGGATGAGAAGGATGGACAAATCCTGGATATCAGAGAAAGATGCCGCGGCGATATATCAGTATTTAATTTCGATTTATTAATGCCGGGACCGGGCAGAAGAAGAATTCAAAAAATCAACCGCAAAACAATGGAGGCCGTGATGACCAAAGAAGAACTTATCCGCACGCTGAAAGATGATCTTGAAGTAAAAAAGGAAGTTATTGCGCTCAAAGCGGTAAAGGAGCCGCCGGAGGGTGTTCCACCGTACCAGGGCCAGGCCATACCAGGCATGTGCGCTCTTTTGGGAGAACTTCTGCGCGAGGGCGGCGTCTATTATGTCACGAAAGACAACCTTGGCTGCTTCATGTCGCTTCTGGGCACCGGTACCTGCCAGCAGATGCCGCGCGACCAGTATCTTGAATTCATGATCAGCCAGAATGAGGCCTACCGCCTGCACAAGGATGCTGACACGGTAGTAAAATATAATGACCGGGTGGACAGCTTCTTTAAATACCCCGAGACTACCGGCACCGGGATGGTGGTCGGGCCGCTGGCGAAAGTTTCGGACCCGGACCTGGTGTTTCTCATCGTGACACCCCATCAGACAGATATTTTAAACCGCTGCCGCGCGTACCTGGGCGATTACTCGCGGGGCTTTGGCGGAAGCGGCTCCTGCATCTTTAATATCCGCTATTCCTTTGTCACCGGTGACCCGTGCTTTTCCGTAAGCGATACGGCCTGGAGAGTTTTTGCTGCTCTGGGACGGGATGAATTGACTTATACCTTCCCCTATGCAAAGCTTATGGAAATTGCCGACCAGATAAAACCCACTGCAGAGTATATCAACAATCTCTATACATCGTTAGTCTCATAATGTAAGACCATGGACCATAACGCTCGCTCATAACCTGAATAAACCAACCGGGGTCTGGAGATGCTCAGCCAATGATTGCCGCCATTGTATGGAATGTAAGCCCTGAGATTTTTCGCATTGGAAATTTCGCTCCGCGCTGGTACGGGTTGCTGTTCGCGCTGTCATTTTATGTCGGCTACCTCATCCTGACCGGGGCTTTTAATAAGGAAGGCGTGCCGGTAAAGGTGCTTGATTCCCTGGTCCTCTATATCGGCGTTGCGGTCCTGATCGGCGCGCGCCTGGGGCATTGCCTGCTGTACGAGCCGGAATATTATCTGCAGCACCCGCTGGAAATGTTAAAAATCTGGCAGGGAGGGCTCGCCAGCCACGGCGCTGCAATTGGCATACTGACTGCCATCTATATTTTTTCCCGGCGCTATAAGAAACCGTATTTGTGGGCTTTAGACCGCGTTGTCATTGTTACGGCCCTGGCCGGATTTTTTATCCGCATGGGGAACCTTTTGAACTCTGAAATCTGCGGGGTTGAAACAACGCTCCCCTGGGGGTTCATCTTCGCGCAGAACCAGGAAACAGTGCCCAGGCACCCGACCCAGATTTATGAAGCGCTTGCCTATCTTGCCATCTTTATCCTTCTCTACGGCATATACCGTAAAAAAGGCACAACGCTGAGAGACGGTTTTTATTCCGGCGTCTTTCTTGCGCTCGTGTTTTCCACGCGCTTTCTCATTGAGTTTGTCAAAAACACCCAGGTTGATTTTGAAAAGGGGATGTTTTTAAACATGGGGCAGCTGTTAAGCATTCCCTTTATCATAGCCGGCATGGTTCTCTGGTACTTCAGTCTTGGAAAAAAACCGCAGCCTGAACCAGTAAAGAAAAGACCTGCAAAGAGGGGCGCATGAGATTCAAGGAAAAAATAATCCGGGGCGGGCATATCTGTGCTGGTCAGTCAGTTATTAGTGCATCATGAGGACAAACACTATATCAGTATGGAGGTGAACAATGTTTGTACAGCAGTTTTTTGTTAAAGGCATTGCCCACAGCTCGTATCTGCTCGGGGGAGCAACAACCTGTGCCATTATTGATCCCCGCCGCGATATCGAGATATACCTTGACGCGGCAAAAGAGATGAATATGAAGATAACCCACATCCTTGAAACCCATCTCCATGCTGATTTCATATCCGGTCACCGTGAGCTTGCTGAAAAAACCGGGGCAGCAATCTATGCACCAAAAGCAGGGCGCTGTACCTTCAAACACACGGGTGTTTCGGAGGGCAGCACCTTTACCATTGAAGATATGAAGATCATTGTGTTTGAAACTCCCGGCCATACACCGGAGCATATTTCGTATGTTGTGACGGATCTATCGCGGGGAGCCGACCCGGTTGCGGTTTTTTGCGGCGACACGCTCTTTGTCGGCGATGTGTGGCGGCCTGATCTGTTTCCCGGCATTGCCCGGGAACTTGCCGCGAAGCTCTATGGCAGCCTCCATGAAAAGCTCCTGACCCTGCCTCCCTATTGTGAGGTGTACCCGGCGCATGGTGCTGGATCCCTGTGCGGCAGGGCCATGGGAGCGAAAAGAACCAGCACCATAGGGTATGAAAAAAAGTATAACGCTGCCTTAAAGATTAAAAATAAACCTGAGTTCATCACGTCTCTTACCACCAGCATGCCCCCGGCGCCTGACCACTTCAGCCGCTGCAGCGCGGTCAACGGCAAAGGGCCGGTTCTGGTCAGGAAATTGCCTGCCCTCGAGCCCCTGGAACCCGGGCAGTTCAGCAAAAGAGCAAAGCAGAAAAACGCGCTGGTGCTGGATATCCGGCCGTATGGATCATTCTCGGGCGGTCATGTTCCCGGCGCATACCATATTGATTTCAGGATGAACTTCGCCACCTTCGCCGGCTGGGTTCTGCCGCCGTCTGCGGAGATACTGCTGGTTGCGGAAACACCCGGCCAGGCACAGGAAGCTGTGCTGTGGCTGCGGCGGGTCGGGCTGGACAAAGTCGTTGGGTATCTTTACGGCGGCATGTATGAGTGGGCAAAAGCAGCCCTCCCCCTGGCGCACGTCCCGCTGCTGTCTGCAGCGGAGCTGTATAAAAAAATTCAGAAAGGAGCTGCACTCACCCTGGTTGATGTGCGGGCGCAGCGTGAATTTGAATCCTCACATATTAAGGGGGCTTTGAATATTCCGGTCCCTGAGCTCCGGACCCGCTACAAGGAACTCAATCCGCGCGCGCCAGTCGCGGTCATCTGCAACACCGGCCAGCGCTCCAGCCTGGGCGCGAGCATCCTCAAGCAGCACGGGTTTCAGGAGGTCTATAATGCGGCCGGCGGCATGACCGCGTTCAGCGCCGCGGGCTACGCGGGTGAATGCCCGGTTTGTATTGGCCCCCATGGCCCGCACGAAATCGTTACGTAGTAGAGCAGCGGGAGGTATCGCCCTATGGACATACTATCCATGAAACAATGGTCGCCCTATGCTGTCGGCATCGGCATTGGCCTGCTGAATTGCCTGGCTTTTCTTCTGTCCGACCGGTACATCGGGTGTTCCAAGGCCTTCTCCGACGGTTTTGGGGCAATAGAGCGGTTATTTAAAGGCAGCCGGGTCCTGGAAAAACCCTACTACCGGAAATTTGTTCCTCAAATAGACTGGTTCCTGATGCTCGTCATCGGCATTGTCTTCGGCGCCTTTATCTCCGCAAGGCTTTCCGGCGAGCTGCAGGGCGTCTGGGTTCCTTCGCTCTGGGCCGCTCACTTCGGCCCCTCTGTTGCCGGCCGCTTCTTCGCCGCACTGGCCGGAGGTTTTTGCGTAGGGCTTGGCGCGCGCTGGGCCGGCGGCTGCACCAGCGGCCATGGCATAAGCGGCACGATTCAGCTGGCGGTGAGCAGCTGGCTGGCAGTGCTCTGTTTTTTTGTTGGCGGCATTATTACCGCAGCGCTGCTGTTTAAAATCCTGTAGGCAATGGGAGGAGAACTATTTATGCTCTCGTCAATCCGCTCCAATAAAAGTCTGCAGCTTGCAATCGGGCTGCTTATCGGAACCGGCTTCGGCTTTCTGCTGCAAAAAGGCGGGCTCACCAGCTACGATGTCATTGTCGGGCAATTGCTCTTCACTGATTTCAGCGTGCTGAAGACCATGATGACAGCTGTGATAACCGGCATGATCGGGGTCCATCTGCTGAAATCAGCAGGGGTTATAAATTTTCACCCCAAGCAGGGATCGCTCGGCGCAACAATCATCGGCGGTCTTATCTTCGGCGTCGGGTTCGCGCTTCTGGGCTACTGCCCGGGAACAGTTGTCGGCGCAGCCGCCCAGGGCTCGTTCGACGCGCTGTTCGGCGGTATCGCGGGTATTACCATCGGCGCGGGACTGTTTGCCTCGCTCTATCCCCGGCTGGAGAAAAGCATCCTGAAAAAAGGTTACTTTGGAGAGCTCACCCTGCCCGAGCTGCTGAAGGCGGGGGAATGGACGATTATAATTCCTCTCTGCATCATGATTATGGTGCTTTTTATTTTCCTGGAAAAATCAGGTTTTTAATGCCTGGCGCAAAAAAACCAAAGCTTCGCCCAAAACTCCTCTTTGCTGACGAGCAGGGAACGATTTACAGCCACGACACGCTTGAGATGCTTGGCTGCAGCGGCGCTTCAATTGTGCGACCGGAGCCTTCCGACCTCACCATGCTGCCTCCCATGAGCAGGCTCTTCTTTCACCCCAACTGCCCGCCCTACGGCTATGACCCGAAAAAGAAGACCGTGGTGCGCCTCGCAGAAACTAAGATCAACAGGCGCAGGGTGAAGTGCAGCGCTGTGTCCGCCTTCATCCAGCAGGGCTGGGTGCGGCTGCTGCTCCCGGCTGTGGACTACTACGCGCGCAAGGATTACCAGCTGCCCCTGTGGGCCTACAGCGCGGTTGGCGACGCGGACGGGCAGTACTGGGCGCCCGCGTTTGAGATCGATGACAACTTCCGCTGGCATCCTGACCGGTTTGATGACCGCGCGCTCCCCCAGGCAGTGAGCGCGCGGCACGCAGAGTTTCCCGATAACCGCCTTTTAAAGCATCTGCAGCGCTGCGCCTGTGAGTACCACTGCTTCGCGGCGAAAAACTTTTTTCATCAGCGCTGGGAAGCTCCCATTCCCGTGAGCCCGGCCTGCAACTCCCAGTGTCTCGGCTGCATCTCGCTCCAGCCCGACAGCGCGTGCCTCGCGCCCCAGGAGCGGATCAGTTTTGTGCCGACCCTTGAAGAGATCGTGCCGCCGTTTGTGCGCCATCTGAATGAAGCGCCTGACCCTATCATAAGTTTTGGCCAGGGCTGCGAGGGAGAGCCCATCACGCAGTGGAAGCGGATCAGCGAGGCAATCGCAGCAATACGCGCGGAGACTAAGCAGGGCACCATTAATTTGAATACCAACGGCAGTGTACCGCAATGGGTCGAGGCAATCTGCAAGAGCGGGCTTGACAGCATCCGCATCAGCCTGAGCAGCGCGAGGAAAGACCTCTATGACAAATATTACCGGCCGCAGAACTATAGCTTCGCTGATGTTGTCGAGTCGATACGATGCGCCCGTGAGCGCGGGGTCTTCACCATGATAAATTATCTCATCTTCCCCGGCATCACTGATCAGCGGAAAGAGGTGGAGGCGCTGGTTAAGATAATAGAGGAGACGCAGCCGCACCTGATTCATTTCAAGAACTTGAATATTGACCCTGACTTCTATTTGAGGGCCATGGGTGCGCCCGAAGAGGCCGGCATCGGCATTAGAAAAGTGAAAGAGATACTTGCCGGAGAATTCCCCCAGCTCCAGTTCGGCTACTACAACCGCACAAAAGAAAATTTTGCGATAACAACAGCAAAATAAAAAAGCTTTCAGCAATATTCGTGATTAGTGTCTCGTCGCTCGTGCCTCGTTGTTCGTACCTCGGACCACGGGCCACTAGTCACTGGCCACGTATTCCCCCATTCACCCCTTAACCTTTTTTAATTTTTTACTTTGTGCCTTTCTGCTTGCCCCGAGCGCAGTCGAGAGGTGCCTTTGTGCCTTTTCCCATTCCCCCCCTTTCCCCTTTTCACCTTCCACGTTTCACTTTCCACAAGTAATGGGCCACTCAGCACTTTACTTTGTCCAATGGGGCCGCGTTTTCATCCATGTGGCCACCGTCTCCCGCAGCCTTGCCTCAAGCCCCGGCACCATGTAGAATTTGGGAAGCAGCAGGTCATCATCAGGTGAAATCAATCCGTCGGCAACAGCGGTTTGGGCGAGTGCCGTGTGGGGATAGATGCGAATGCCGATACTGATCTTCAGCGCGTCAAGGGGAAGCGAATCGGCAAAAGTCAGGCTCTCTTCAACTGACTGCCTTGTTTCTCCCGGACCGCCGAGAAGCAGAAACCCCATCTGCTTGATTTTATATTTCACCAGAAGCTCTGAAGTTCTTCGCACATCGGAAAGAGTATATTTCTTGTTCATGATGGCGAGGATTTTCTCGCAGCCGCTCTCAAACCCCAGGCTCACTTCCCGGCAGCCAGCCGCTGCCATGTTGCTTATCAGCTCTCCCTCGATGTTGCCCGGATAGAGGATACACACCCAGGTTATATCTAATTTTCTTTCTATGATCCGCTTGCACAGCTCAAGAGCGTATGACGGCGGCATGTTGAAGGTGTTGTCCGTGAAATAAAAATGCGTGAACCCCAGGGCAGCATGGCGGGCAAGTCCGTCAACAACTGATTCAGTTGAGCGCTTGCGAAGCGCTGTCCCCTCGATGGTTGCCGTTGAGCAGTAGTTGCAGCCAAGTGCGCACCCGCGCCTGGTCTGAAGCGGGATGAGGACATCTCCGCCTGTAGAGGACGGCAGCGTCCAGAGGTGTTCATCGGGAAAGGGAATGCTGTCAAGGTTTTGGGTAAACAGTCTCTCTCCCTGAAGCCCGCGGCCGGGAAGATAAATGCCGGTGATGTCAGCAAGGCTGAAACCCTTGCACAGTTTATCAAGCAGCACGGGGAATGCCGCCTCCCCTTCGCCCTGTATTCCTGCATCAGCGCCCAGGTATGCGAGCACGCTTTCAGGAAATATGCTGTACCCAGCTCCGCCAAGAATTATCAGGGCTTGTGAATGGCTGCGGCAGGCAGCAATTACATCCTTTATCTCCGCAAGCAGGAACTTTGTGTTCTCCATGCTCTGGTCATCAATATTTCTAACCGCTATGCCGATGACGTCCGGCCGCATCTTCTCTATCGCTGCCTGCACCTGCGCCAGCGGCTCCTGCCGAAAGAGAAGATCAAGGACCTCCACCTCGTGGCCGGCAGCTTTTGTGGCCGTGGCCACGCTCACCAGCCCCAGCGGCAGGGTGGGCATGTTGATGTCAGACGTGTTGGCAGAGATTAGAAGGACTCGCATAATTAGACTTTCGTCTCCCCTTGCCGTTCGGGGGATACAGGGGGGTTGTAAATGCCAGAGCTATGCGCAGCAATCTAAATTAGATCGTCATTGCGAGTCGCACAAGCGTCGCGGCAATCTCCTATTCTGGACAACCCTAAATAGAACCTGTCCCAAACTTGCCAATTTCAGTTGTCAGTACGACGCACAGACCATTTTCGGCAGACACCCGGTCGGCTGACTGCATCAAAACTGAGCACTCCTGCGTTTTTTTCAGTTTAACCCCTTATTGTGGGCGCAACTCTCCTGTGCGTTTCTTCCTGCGGTCTTGTTTTTTTGCTTCTTCTCTATGCAGCCTGTTGCTGCTCTTGATCCTGCTGCTTCGCCTGCGGCAA
>Ga0209777_10002203_pt1 | contig 26211 bp, 25 predicted proteins | sample FrelakmetHBP12HB_FD_187147 | JGI IMG/M metagenome (GOLD analysis project Ga0209777, IMG submission 187147) | Freshwater lake sediment microbial communities from the University of Notre Dame, USA, for methane emissions studies -HBP12 HB (SPAdes)... | ecosystem: Environmental > Aquatic >... | reverse complement strand
CATGCACGCGCCGCCGTGTACTCGACGCCGGCCATGAGCCAATTTCAGTAGGCAGTGCAGCCGGTCTTTTACCAGCGATGCCTGTCCGTCGCAAGCCGCCGGAGATTGATCTGTTCTGGTGAATCCGCGCGGGCTCCCGACACGTCGGGATTGCATTCCACCCGCGGCTCGCGTCGATATTATGATAGGCTCCCAGTTCAATTCCACATGCCGGTTTGTCTCAGCCTCACGGCCTTGGCCGTCAAACCGGTTGATAGTGCTTCTTGATCTCCGGAATGAGGTATTCGTCGAACGCGCGATTCATGTCGTAGTCCGGCTTCCAGTTCCAGTCGCGGCGGGCGGGCGTATCGTCCACGTCCTCCGGCCAGCTATCGACTATTCGCGCCCGCTGGAAGTCCGGCTCGAAGGTGATCCTCGAATTCGGAAACGCCCGGAGCACGCGCTCGCGCAATTCCGCCGCCGTGGGGCTGAAGGAAGTCACGTTGTAAACCCGTTGGGTCAATCGCTCGGCTGGGACCGCAGCGATTTGCACCAGGGCCTTGATCGCATCGGGCATCACCATGAAGGGAATCTTCGCTCCCTCGCCGACAAAACACGCGTAAGGCTTGTTCTGTGCCGCGGCGTGGATCATCTCCACGGCGTAGTCGCTGGTTCCGCCGGTGGGCATGGTCACCGGGCTGATGAGGCCGGGAAAGCGAACTGACCGAAAGTCCACGCCGCTGGGCACGCCGTCCGCGGCAAGCTGACGGTAGTGCAAAGAGTAATAGCGCCCGAGATGTTCGCAGTAGGCCTTGTTGCAACCGTACATCGTCGTGGGAAACACCCACTCGGTTTCGCGGACTCGACCGGCCTTTCTCTTCTCAGCGGTCGAAGGCAATCCATAGACCGCGATAGAGCTGGGGAAGATGAACTTCACGGTATTCCCGTGCCATCGCGCCTGCTCGTGCGCGAACTTCAGCAGGTTAAGCGTGCCCTCGACGTTGACGCGATGGGCGGTTTCGGGCGTGTATTCGGCGCGAGTGCTCAACAGGGCCGCGAGGTGGTAGATCGCGTGGATTTCGTATTCCGTCACCAACCGCTGCAAAAGGTCCTGATCGAGGATATCGCCGACAATGGCTGCGGAGCACTTCTCGCGCAGCTCGGGCGGCGGTTCCTTCAGGTCCAGCGAAACCATCTGTAGGTCGTTCGTTGAGCCGAAGCGCTCGATCAAGCCGTACCCAACTTCGCCGCTGGCGCCGGTGATAAGTAATGCTGGTTTTCGCATGATAATCCTTTCATTGCGACGGCCTGCGGAAGACGCTCCGGGCTGGAATGCTCCGCGCCACCGGAGCCACCGCGTGGTCGAGCGCCGCGGCCCGGAGCGTATCGCGGCTAATCATCCGCGGGAACCAGTTCCTCCAAGACCTCTTTGTACTTGCCCCAGGCCGCGGGTTTTTCAAAGTCGCTCGCCTTGACGCCGGTATTCACGGACTTCTCGGAAAGATCGGGAAAATCCGCGGTGTTGATCTCCAATCCGTTGTTCTTGGTCACCACGATCCGCGTCGGAAGGTGCAGTTTGCGATCGACGAAGATTTCAAGCTGATCGTACTTCTTCGCCAGGCGGCTCTCGGGCTTGGGATTGCAGATCAGGTGGTCGGCGTTGGGCGGGTCGCCGCCGGTCGGCTGCGCAAGCCGCACGTCAAAGTTCTTGAGGATGGTTTCCTTCTTCTGGCCGAAGGGCAGAGGGAACGGCGCCTTTTCGATATCGAACAGATCGAGCTTCTGGCCTGACGACGCGAAGTCCTGTTTCGTCACCTGTTCGAGACGCTCAACGGCCTGATAAAACCACTTGCCGTCAAAGAGATACCATTCACGTTTACCTGCGACGCCGTCAAGCTCGGTCTTGTCGAACTGCACCAGAAACAGCGGATTCGGGTCGGCGATCAAAAGGCGGATTTGTCCTCTCTTGACGTTTTTGGCGAGGTTCACGCGATCGTCGTCAGTAAAGGAAACCTCGCATCGAATGTCGCGCAGCCCGTCGCTGCGGCCTTGCAGCTCGGTGAGGACCCGAGCTATGCGAATCGCATCGTCCGCCTTGGCATCCTGGGCGGCGGCTTCCGGCGCCGGCGACGCTGAAAGCATCAAGAATATGATCAGCTCCGGAATCGTCATTCTCATGGTCGTATCTCACCACATCATCGGGCACCGGCAAACCCGTCTCATCCTATCTCGGTGATCCTTCACGCTCAAACTTGCGAATAGCGCCAACCGACCCGAGCCGCAAAAGCACGAGGCTGTAGGAATACTCGAAACGGGCATTCGACAGCGCCCATGCTCCCGGCTCGGATGGGACCACAAATCAACAATCGAAGATCACCGATCGACAATTGCTTTTCTCTTCTCTCTCCAACGCGACCCCAGACCCCCGTTCTTCTGTGCCTTCGTGCCTCGATGCCTCCGTGGCGCCTCTATTTGCTTCCCGGCATGGCTGCGGCCAGATCGCCCAACGCCTTCACAAGCGGCTTCAGGCCCGTGGGGCCGACCTTGCTGATCCCGTTGAAAACCGAGTTCATCAGCCCAAAAAACTCCAGAATATCGGAGAAGCGGCTGTGATATGACTCGGCGTCGGCCTTTGCGTCGCCGCTCAGCCGGCCACGGTCCTTGTCGATTATCGAAAGGCACTTCTCGATAGTCTCGACGATAGGCTCAACCTCGCGCCGCCGACGCTCACGGGTGATGGTTTCAAACATCTGCCAGACGTTCTTCTCGGCCTCGAAGTATTCCTTGCGGTCGTTGCGTTGGTGGACGCGGTGGATCAGTCCCCAGTTGACGAGCTGCCGCAGGTTTGTGCTGGCGCTGCCGCGAGAGACGGCCAGGTGCTCCATCACGTCATCGGTGCAGAGCGGCTCGGTGGCGAGGAAGAGCAGGGCGTGGATTTCGGCCATGGTCCGGGCTATGCCCCAGCTTGCGGCCATTTCGCCCCAACGGCGGATGAAGAGACTGCGAACAGGTTCGAAGCGGTCCTCAGGCATGGCGACTCCTTCCAGAAGATACTGAAAATTCTAATACGCCTGAAGATTCCCGGCAAGCGACACCTGCGTTGGGAGCCTTCCGTTGTCCGTCCGTCTCGTGTCGAGAGGTGTGGGACAAGAGAGGCGGAAGATGTATAACCGGCAGCCTAGATGCCGGGTTATTCCATGAAAGAGTGTCGTCTTTTGCTCGGACGACGCTGTCTCTCGTGGCTCCTTGCGACGATTACTGCATGATTCTCGGCTCACGCAAAATGGCGGTTTGGGTCTCACGTTGTACTAACAGAACAATCCAAATCAACTAACAACGCGAAAAATCGGCAACCAACGCAGCAATTAGCTTGAGAACTTGGGAAGATTTTCGTTTGACAGAGCTATAGTCAATGGTTAGGATGCATCCCGGAGAGTGAAATTGGGTGCGACTGGCTGGTTTGGGGGACTAAATTCGGGTCGCACATCCAAGCACAGTATGAGGAGAGGGGAGGCAGGAGGCGGAAGTAGAAGAACCGAGCGCACTGGTTGCGCGACGGTTGCTCGCTATGGTTCCTGACGCACTGGCACGAAGAACGCGAGAGTAGCGGGGGACCAGTGAGACCCCTGGAGGGGAAGAGAACAACCGGCGACGCGACTTTGTTATCGAGGTCGCGGAGCCGGTTGTTTGTTTTGATGGACGCGGTGTCCTGATGCAGGACGGTCCGGACTGGGAAAGAGAACGAACGGGCGTGGGTAATTGGGCTGGTTCAATCAAACATCTGCGTGGAATTGCGCACCACACTATACAGGCCCGCCATCGTCGCTATCGCATATCTTCTCGATGTTAGGAACTGCGGAGCGGTCGTTTCTTAACAGACAGCGTTACGTCATTCATCAGAGCCGCGGGCTTCAGCCAGCCAGTGTGACTGACCTGAGCCGCCCCATTCATAGGGCGGGTACCCCCGCGGCGCGAATGCCGTGGCTCGGATCAACCCCTCAGATGTGGCGTGACGGAGCACTAAAAGTTGCGGCTCAGGGGGTAACCCATATAGCCTCTTATACTTTGACTAGTTTTTGGTCTGATTCTTGCAAGGACCAACATCCAATAGGCCGCGACCGTTTTTGCAGGGCAACGGATACTAAAAGAATTGTTGGGGTAATACTGCTGTGGGTCCGCAGACCCGGAGACCCGCGCAAATGTGAATTCGCTGTTCGCCCTTGGAGCCCCCATCTATCCCAGAAAGCGGAGCTGCGCCGAGCTTGATTACTGGTGCGATAGGCGCCGTCGGCTATCGTTGAAGTGAGAGAATGCGTATCCAGGAACCGCAGATTCGGAGAAACCGTCAGATGAGCCCAAACACTCTAAAGATCACCGATGAACGCAACGGAAAAATCTACGAAGCGCCTATAGAGGATGGCGCCATCCGGGCCACCTCCCTGCGTGCGATTAAAACCAACGAAGCCGACTTCGGAGTGTTGAGTTACGATCCCGCCTTTATGAATACCGCCTCATGCGTGAGTCGGATCACTTACATCGACGGCGATCGTGGAATCCTGGAGTACCGCGGATATCCCATCGAGCAGCTTGCCAATAAATCCACCTTCCTCGAAGTCGCATACCTTCTCCTCTACGGCGAGCTTCCGACGCGCGCCCAGCTAGACTCTTGGGACCATGAAATCACGCATCACACGCTTGTCCACGAGAACGTCAAGAAATTCGTCGACGGCTTTCACCACGATGCCCACCCCATGGGGATCCTGGTCAGCACCGTGGCGGCGCTCTCGACGTTTTATCCTGATGCGCGAAACGTTAACGACCCGCAGTCGCGCGAACTCCAGGTTCGCCGGCTGATCGCCAAAATGCCCACGCTGGCGGCGTTCGCCTACCGCCACAGCCTCGGGCTTCGCTATGCTTATCCCGACAACAAGCTGAGCTACGCCGGGAACTTTCTCAATATGCTCTTTCGCATGTCGGACCAGGATTACGTTCCTAACCCCGCGCTCGAACGGGCCCTGGAGATCCTCTTCATCCTTCATGCCGATCACGAGCAGAATTGCAGCACCAGCGCCATGCGCACCGTGGGCAGTTCGCTTACCGACCCGTACTGCGCGGTGTCCGCTGCGGCCGCGGCCCTTTACGGCCCGCTGCACGGCGGGGCTAACGAAGCCGTCCTGCGCATGCTCCGCGAAATCGGCTCGGTCGCGCGCATACCGGAGTACATCAAGCGTGTAAAGAGCGGCGATTTCAAGCTGATGGGCTTTGGCCACCGCATCTATAAGAACTATGACCCACGCGCAGCCATTATCAAGAAAGCCGCCGACTCGGTATTCGAAGTCACGGGTCGCAACCAGTTGCTGGACATCGCCGTGGAGCTCGAGCGCATAGCCCTGCAGGACGACTACTTCATCAGCCGCAAACTGTACCCGAATGTGGACTTCTATTCGGGCATTATTTACGAGGCTATGGGATTCCCGGTGGCTATGTTCACCGTCCTCTTCGCCATTCCGCGAACGGCCGGCTGGCTGGCGCAATGGCTGGAGATGCTTTCGGACCCTGAGCTGAAGATCGCACGCCCGCGCCAGCTTTACAAGGGCGCTGCCCGCCGCGACTTCGTGCCCATCGAGAAACGCTGCTGATCGGTTCATGCGGCGGTGTAGGTGGGCACCGACGCCGCGAAGTCGGAAGGGGAGATTTCCCGGTCGAAATCCAAGGCGACGTATGGGGGGCGTCTGCGAGGCATCCACCACGCCCGAAGCGATTCTAAAACGATAGTTCTGGGTTGTGCACTAATAAGATGCACGCTTGGGGTCGGAATCAACGCTGCCGAAAGCGAGCACGAATCGGACAATTCTTGCATAAATGCTTCGATTGCAATGACGCTTGGTAGTGCGAGAGACAGCGGAATCCGCCTGTTTTTCCTTTCCAAGATCAAGGGCAGTCCGCTATAGTGTAAGGGGGTACGTTGGCTATCAAATGGCTACATGTGCCCCTTGGGGGAACGAGGCATGTTACAATTCCGATCACTGCCGATTTCGATTGTTGTCGCTTGGACTCTGTTGTATTCGATGCCGCTCGTCGGGAAGGGGAGTGGGGCTGATCTGGCGGCAGGCACGGCCGGGGCGGACGTTGTGGCCGAAGATGCCTTGGTCGTTCCGACCTGGCCACTCGAAACGCCGGTGCCTACACCGAGCGCGGAGGCAGTGGCCCGCGCCCAATCTGCGGCGCGTCAACAGGTCCAGGTGTGGTCGGTGGGCCCGTATCACAGTATTCAGGCCAATGTTGATTCGCTGGGCAACGATATTCTCCTGGATGCCGCAAACGAACCATCAATCGCGATTGATCCAACCAATCCGCAACGAATCGTAATTGCCTGGCGGCAATTCGACACCATCTTCGATCCCAATGCGTTCCGTCAGGCAGGCATTGCTTTCAGCCACGATGGTGGGCTGACCTGGACGGCCACGACGCTCGATCCCGGGCAGTTCCGCAGCGACCCGGTTTTGGCCGCCGACAGCAGCGGGAACTTTTTCTTTTCGAGTTTGTCCTCAACCAGTTCGGCCGAGGTGTTCAAGTCGGTTGATGGCGGGGTAACGTGGCTGCCGCCAGTAAGCGCTTTCGGCGGAGACAAGCAGTGGATGACCGTGGATCGGAGCGGCGGCATCGGCGACGGGTTTATCTATCAGACGTGGAACACGCAGTTCAGCTGCTGCCCGCCCAACGATTTCACACGCTCGACGAACGGGGGGGCTTCATTTCCGACGACGTATCAGATTCCGACGCCGAGTCTGAAATGGGGTACTCTTGATGTTGGACCGAGCGGCGAGCTCTATGTAGCCGGATCCAACCTGAACCAGACGGGTCATGTCGTCGCCAAGTCGACGAACGTCAACAACGGCGTCGTCCCACCCGCATGGGTGTTTGTAAAGAGCATAAATCTCGGAGGATCAACGGTCTTTGGCAGCGTACCAAACCCCGGTGGAATGCTGGGGCAAGTATGGATCGCTACGGACCACTCGACCGGGCCGACACGCGGAAACGTCTACATTCTCGGTTCGGTCAAACCGGCTGGCGTCGATCCGCTCGACGTGATGTTCATCCGCAGCACGAATGGCGGGAGCACATTCACCGTCCCGATCCGCGTCAATGACGACCCGTCGGGGGCCAGCGCCTATCAGTGGTTTGGGACGATGAGCGTAGCTCCGAACGGGCGCATAGACGTGATCTACTACGACACGCAGGTCGATCCCACAACGACTGTTCGATACACTGCTTCGTTTGACGCGGGAACGACCTGGTCCGCGAGCATTCCGGTGTCGCCGCCGTTCAACAGGTCGCTGGGGTATCCCAACCAGACCAAGATCGGCGACTACTGCCAGATGATCTCCGACAATCTTGGAGCGAGCCTTGCGTACGCGGCGACGTTTAACGGCGGAGAGGACGTTTACTTTCTGCGGATCGATCGGGATTGCAACGGGAACATGATCGACGACGCGACGGACATCGCCAACGCAACCAGCGCCGACTGCAACCACAACCAGATTCCCGACGAATGTGACATCGCCAACGGGACAAGCGCGGACTGCAACGCGAACCAGGTCCCTGACTCTTGCGACATCGCTTCCGGCGCGGCGCAGGACTGCAACGCCAACGGTGTTCCCGATATATGCGATATCGCGTCCGGCAGCTCGCTCGACGTCAATCACAACTTGATCCCCGACGAATGCGAATGCACTCTCAATCCAGTGGCCCAGGAATCGAATGCCATCGCAAAGAACCGATATATCGGATTCACCCCCGGCAACCCGGGGCTGATAACCGCGCTGCGCGTCACGATCGTCAGCATTCCTCCTCCGTTTGCGGCGTTCAACGGCACGCGCACATGGGTGGCAGCCCCGCAGGATATCCTGGAATCTTCCAATCCGGACACTTTTTTCAAGCACGCGGGGCTAACTTGTGCGCCAGTGTATCTCGATTGGGGTTCGCTCGGCACGATCCAAGTGTCCGACGACGAAATCGTCCCGGGTGCGGTGTACGAGGTACAGGCCGTTAAGCAAACTTGCAGCCCGGGCGTAGAAGGAAACTTCACGACGCCGCTGCAAGTGTCAACCAGCGCGCGGTGGGGGGATGTGGCTGATCCGTTCAATCCACCGAGCCCGACGGCGCAGCCGGACATGTCGGATGTGTCTGCGGTCGTGGACAAGTTCAAGAACGCACTTGGGGCCGTGAGCAAGGCCCGCGCCGACCTGTACCCCGATGTCCCTGATCAAATCGTTGATTTCGCGGATGTTTCCATGACGGTGGACGCCTTCAAGGGTCAGACCTACCCATTTGATGGACCGTCAGGCTGTCCGTAAGGCACGCCATGGCACTTGTGGTTCAGGGAGGATTTCGCGGTATCGCGTACAATTCGACATAACATCCGTTTACTTGCGGGTCCGGGTGGGCAAAGGCGCTGGTCAGCGACAATCCCGCCCGACCAAGGTCTCCGATCGCCCGCTCCAGTTCAGCCGCAGTCGCGGGCGGGGCGAATCCATAGGTCCGTTCCAATCTCCGCACCTCGCTCCAATTTACCAGCAGGTGCGTGTAACCCTTCTCGCGAAGCCGATCCATTATCGCTCGTGCGTCCATGGAGTCGTGAATCATTTCCAGAAGCCAATTGCGGTTGAAGGCGACGCGATAGTCCGCGTCTCGTCGAACATAAAAAGCTCTGGCGTCGCCGACCAACAGGACCTTCGCGTCGTCCGGCAATTCCTCGTTGATCGTGCGGAGATACTCAAACCCCGGTACGCGGCCCTCATAGAACAACGACGCCGGCGCTCCATCGGCGGATTCGCGCGCATGGCGTATGGTCGCGAACGCGAAGTTCCAGGCAGCCCCGCATACGATTACGATGGCGACTAGGCCCCCATATCCCAAACCCCACACCCCAAACCCCACACGAAGGGTGCGTGGTATGGGGCGTGGGGGAGCCTGAATCGCGCGTCCGCCGAGAATCGCGAGGGGAATTATGAGCGGAACCGCGAACCGCGCATACTCGTGGGTTGCAAACGTCCAGACAATCAACTGCAAGCCAAGCATTGCTGCCAGCGCGGCGTCCGCGCGGTCGCGTCGGCGGAATACCAGCCCGACGAGTCCGAGTAGCAGGACCGCCGGGCCAAACCGCTGCTCGGAGTCACCTGCGATCCGCCCCCAAACGCTCTTGGCGCGAGCGGCGGGCGTGCGTTCTTCCGGCCTCAAGGCGTGCCCGCGCTCCCACTGTTGTGTTTGCTCAGCGCTCCAACCCGGCGGCGCAGCGCGGAACAACTCATTGGCGAGGGGAAAGACGGGGTTTCCGGTCATGAGTTGATTCTTCACCAGCCACGGAGAAAAAGCGGCTAGCGTCGCAACGACGAACACTAATCCGCACTTGATCTTCGCCAAAGGGTGAACCGGCAGTATTGCAACAACAGGCAGCAACGGAAGTGCGATAAGAGGCGCTGCCGTGTATTTGCACCCGCAGGCCAACCCGGCAAATACGCCGGCCAAAGCGAGCCATCGGATTGTTAGCGCGGGTTCAGGAGTTTCCGTGGAGCGGTGACCGCCGCCGGCCCCGGCGGCGCGCGACGCGCGCAGCGCCGCCCCCGCGGCGCACATTCCGAAGAACAGCATTCCGTTCTCGACATAAGCCAAACCGGCGAGGTACTCAAGCCAACCGGTCGTCGCCGTGAGCACCCCACAGACAATACCCGCACGCGGCGAATGGTCTCTGCCGATGGCCCAAGCGGCGGCTACGGTCAGCGCCGCCAGGAACAGGTGGATCATGTTGGCGACGGTGCCGGAGTCGAGCACATCGTCATGCACGATCATCGCCAGCATATACAACATCTCCACATTTGCGGGGAAGTTCGCGTAGACGTTGTGCGGCATGTATGTGACGGCCCCGTTCTGTATGTACTCCTTTGGAAGCTGGAGGTGATACTCGAGGATGTCGTATCCGTAGCCTTCCTCTTGCCAGATGAATCCCGGCGCGTTCGAGGCCGACAGGAGCGCAAGAGTGAGGAAAGGTGCGGCGACAATCCAAAGAAACCGCCATCGCCGGGCTGATCCATCGTCGCTTTGCGCGGGACCGAGATTCTCGTCGCGGGCGATTTGTCGAATCCGCCAGAGTCGGACAGCGCCGGCCGCCGCGGCCGCGCCGAGCAGTGAAATCCAAATCGTTCGGTTCAATAGCCCCAGCAATCCGCCGAGGAGCACGAGAATCGAGAGAGCGCCGAGACCGAGAGCAGCGCCGAAAATCATCTGCCATCGCCTGGGCAACAAACCCAATCGGAACAGAGGCGTGAGCCACAATCCGCCAAGGGCCGCGGGAACGACGATCACCGCCGCTGAGACCGCGTCCAGAAGCACGGTCAAGAGCGCGAGCCGCGAGACGACTCCGACAGCCGCGAAGCTCAGAGCAACGACTAAGAAGACAAGAGAATACGACGATGGGAAACCAGGCCCGTCGGATGCGACGTGAGTCGTCTGCGGCACGTTGCGCTCAAGCCTCCAAACGAATCCAACGGCAAGGCTGCGCTGAACACACTGGACGCACATTCGTCGAACGCAGAAGCTCGTGTGCGGGCATGCCGGTCAGTATAGTGCCGGCCGGTTTGTCTGCCAGCGCACCCACCGTTCGATGCTCGCGAAGGTCTCACAAGTGAATCCTGCGGCAGATTAATGGGCCGCGATCCAGTCGGCGACGGCGTCGACGCCCTGATCGCGGATGGTGCTGGCTTTGAAAATCGGGCGCTTGTCGCCGACGGCGCTGATGAGCTGGGCCTCGGTGGCGTCGGCGCCGGCGAGGTCGCACTTGTTGATGACGAAGCAGCTTGCGATTTCCATGATGCCGGCCTTGGAGAACTGCACCGAATCGCCGCTGTCGGGCATGAGCAGCAGGACGATGCGGTCGCAGAGTTCGCGGATGGCCACGTCGGCCTGACCCGCCCCGACGGTTTCGACGAGGAGGTAGTCGAAGCCAAAGCCGCTGATGGCGGCGGTAATCTCGCGGCAGTGTGGGGCGATGCCGCCCTGGGCGTCTCCGGAAGACAGGCTGCGGATGAAGAACTCGGCGTCGGGGACGCCGCTCATCATGCGCAGGCGGTCTCCGAGCAGGGCCCCGCCGGTGAGCGGACTGCTGGGGTCGACGGCGACGACGGCGACGCGCTTCCCGCGGGCGCGAAGGAGCTTGCCGAGCCGGGCGATGAAGGAGCTTTTGCCGACTCCGGGCGCGCCGGTTACACCGATGAGCCGAGCGGTTCCCGGCGGGGGCGACCAGCCGTTTAAGTTCTGGCCGCTTTGCACGACGCTGATAAGGCGGGCCAGCGAGCGCATTTCGCGGCGTTTGTAGCCGGCGAGGATTTCACCGTGCGGGGCGTGTCGGCGCTGCGATGAGAGCGAACGCATGGTCTCGATGATCTTGTCGAGCGGCGAACCGGGGTTGAAGACGGCGGCGACGCCCATGTCGCGGAGCTTGGGGTGGTCGGCTTCGGGGACGATTCCGCCGAGGACGACAGGAATGTCCTCAACTCCCAGGTCTCTGCGGATGCGCAGGATTTCAGGCATGACGGTGAGGTGTGCGGCGGAAAGGAGGCTGATGCCGACGACGTCAACGTCTTCCTGCATGGCGGCGTACATGGTGGCCTCACAGGTTTGCCACAGGCCGGTGTAGATAACCTCCATGCCCGCGTCGCGGAAGGAGCGGGCGAGGACTTTGACGCCGCGATCGTGGCCGTCGAGGCCGATCTTGGCGAGAAGAATGCGAGGGTGAACGCTATTCATGTCATTGGGCCTCGGTTTGTCACGACAGCCGATCCGCACCGGCGAATTCAAGCAGCGAGTTTAGAAAGGACTTGAGTTCTGGACAATGCCCCGCAGCGGTTTCGAGCCGCTCGGCCGTCAGCCATTTCGCGCCATCGAGTACTTTCTCGTAACGTTGCTTGGCTTTGGCATAAAGATCCCTCAAATGGTGCGAGGGTGGTCGTTGGTTGTCGATCTCCTCCGGCCGCGCTCCAGGTGTAGTTGCGTTCACGCCCAAATGTTTGGCGATCTCCGACCAGAATGGCATGATCCACGCCTCAAGGTCGAACTGCGCGGCATGTGGGCGGAACCTCGGATCCCTTCCCGCAACTGCTCCAAATCGCTTGAGCGCTTCTCTTGCTTCCTTAGCGTCGTGAAAGTCCGGATAGACATCGCTGAGCGCCACGACGCCCACGACATCGCTTTTCGCCAAGCTTAGCTCTACGAGCCGACCGAGTTTCTTCCGCATGACCGGCCCGTCGAGAGACCTGGTTTCGATGCCGATGCGACCCGCGCCGCGCACCCGAGCCTGGACAAACTCGCGCAGACCTGTTCGAAGCGCCTCTTCAGTTGAACCTTCGCAGAAAACGACGACCTTCATCGTCGCCCTCCGAGTTCACCCATGGTCCAAAGTTCGGAAAGGGTGAAATCATCGAGCCACTTCCGAAGATCGGATTTATCCACTGCCCTCGTAAAAGCCGCCCCATTGTCACGAAGGTCGGTGACAATGAGTTCTTCTGGTTGAAGCCACTTGAGCAACTCAGCGCTCTGAGTGGCAACCAGGATTGTTGTGCGTAGTGACATTTTACGTAAGACTGACACTAGTAGGGCTAACCACTGAGGGTGGAGACTGAGTTCGGGCTCGTCCAAAAGAACCATGCCGTCATCGGGCGCTGTGTGAAGTATCGTCATCATCCAGAGCAGGCGGAGCGTCCCGTCCGAGAGCTGGTTGGAGTAGAGTTCTCTAGAATAATTCGCCTGTTTCCAAGTCAAATTAACGTGACCAGCTCCAGCTAGGGGGAACTCAAGTTCCTCGAGTTCCGGTACTGCACGCTTCAGGGTCTCGATTAGATTGTGGTAAGCGGGGCGTCGCTCACTCCTCATCGCGTAAAGCGAGGAAAACAGATCACCGCCGTCTGGCGCAGGCACTACTGTCGGCTGGAGTTGTTGCGGCGCCCTAACGCGGTCGCTAGGCGAGAATTTATGCGCTTGCCAGAGTGCGATCCGTTTGAACGCTGCAATAACTCCCTCGACCTCAGGCAATTGTTCGCGGCGCTGGAAAAGCTCCAATTCGCTGCCATGGACGGTGCCATCCGTTCCGCGTGTTTTTTTCGAGGCCAATGTCACAATCGAGTCATTGCGCATCAGGATTGGTGGCTCAAGGGATCCGAGCCTGTTCTCGCTGAACCGTTCGGTGGAAACGTAGAACGAGCCTCGTTCGCCACAGAACTGAACGTCATAGTCCCAGCACGTGTCCTCCTCCGTGGCAGTAATCCCCAAAGACATCACGGCATCCTGAGCCCCGTAAAACAGAGTGGCATCGAACCCCCCCCAGCGAGAGAAACTGGAAGAAAAATTTCCCGGCGTCCCGATCCCTGCGAAAAGATGCAGCAATTCCAAGACGCTCGATTTTCCAGACCCGTTCGGACCAACCAGAACCGAGAACGGTGGCAGGGTCAGGTCTACGTCGCCTAGAGCGCGGAAGTTTTTTGTACGGATGCGCGTAATTCGCATAGCTGAACTCGTGATCGAATCGACTCTCCCTTACTCACCACTCCGGGCCGCCGTCGTAGCGGCCGAAGACGTCGGCCATAATGTTCATCATTTCGCCTACGGTGGCGTCGGCTTCGGCGGCCTCCACCAGCGCGGGCATGACGTTGGCGCCGTCGGAGGCGTCGCGGCGGAGGCGATCGAGGGCGGCCGAATGGCGTTTCGGATCGCGTGAGCGTTGGAGTTCTTTGAGTCGCGCGACCTGGGCCTGCTCCGTCTCGTGAGCGATTTGCAGGATGTCGATGCCGGGGGAACCACCCTCGACGAAATCGGTCACGCCGACGACCTTAAGATCGCCGCCGTCGAGCCGTCGTTGTTGATCCAGTGCCGACTCCGCGATAGATCGGCGGAAGTATCCGCGGTCGATGGCCTTGACCACGCCGCCCATCGCGTCGATCTGATCGAAGATCCCGTAGGCTTTGGCTTCGATTTCGTTGGTCATTTTCTCGACGAAGTAGCTGCCGCCGAGGGGATCGACGGTTTGCGTGACGTTGGACTCGAAGGCGATGATCTGCTGGGTCCGCAGGGCGAGCTTGGCGGCCTCGGCGGTCGGCAGAGCGAGCGTTTCGTCCATGCTATTTGTGTGCAGCGACTGAGTCCCGCCCAAGACTCCCGCGAGGGCCTGGAGCGCGACGCGTACAACGTTGTTCATCGGCTGCTGCTCGGTGAGCGTCACTCCCGCGGTTTGGCAGTGCATTCGCAGTTTGAGGCTGCGCTCGTCCTTGGCGGCGAAGCGTTCGCGCATCACGTGCGACCAGATGCGCCGCGACGCGCGGAGTTTGGCGATCTCCTCGAAGAAGTCGTTGTGGGCGTCAAAGAAGAAGCTCAATCGCTGGGCGAACGCATCCACGTCCAGCCCGCGGGCGATTGAGGCCTCGACATAAGCGATTCCATCGGCCAGCGTGAACGCCAGCTCCTGCGCCGCGGTGGCGCCGGCCTCGCGGATGTGGTAGCCGCTGATGCTAACCGTGTTCCACTGCGGCAGGTGCTGGGTGCAATACTCAATGGTGTCGACGACGAGATTGACGCTCGGCTGCGGCGGAAAGACGTATTCGTTCTGGGCGTGGAACTCCTTGAGTATGTCGTTTTGCAGGGTTCCGCGGAGGTTTTCGAGCGGAACTCCTTGTTCCTGGGCGACGGCGATATAGAAGGCCAACAGGATGGCCGCCGGGGCGTTGATGGTCATGCTTGTGCTTACGTCGCCGAGGTTGATCCCGTCGAAGAGCACGCGCATGTCCGCCAGCGAGGAGATCGCCACGCCGCAGCGCCCGACTTCGCCAAGTGACAGGGGGTCGTCACTGTCGCGGCCCATCAGGGTGGGAAGATCGAAGGCCGTGCTCAGCCCGGTCTGACCGTGCTCAAGCAGGAACTTGAATCGCCCGTTGGTGTCGGCGGCTGAGCCGAAGCCGGCGAACTGGCGCATGGTCCAGAGGCGGTCGCGGTACATCGTGCGATGCACGCCGCGTGTGAATGGAAACGCGCCGGGCTCGCCCAGTTCGCGCCGAGGATCAAACGCGCCGAGGTTGCAAGGACCGACGAACGGCCTTTCCCCCGCCTCCGACGAACAACCCGCGCCAGATTCAGCCGACGTTTGCATCTTCATGCTCTTGCTCACTCCATCCAACTTGCCGGCCGCTTTTCAAGGAAAGCCGCCATCCCCTCACGTGAATCTCTGTTGCGGAAGCACTCTACGAAGGCCCCAAGATCGTCGTAGTCCCGCGCTGCCCGTTTGGCTAGCGCAACGCTCGCCGGCGCGGCTTTGTTAAACGACTTGCAGAACGCGACGACGCGCGAGGCGACGTCTTCCGGGGAATTCGCTATCTCGTCGACAAGACCCAACTCCAGCGCATCCTCGCCCGAGACCGGCGCCGCACTGAGAAAGATGCGTTTCGCCCTAGACGGACCGATAAGCTGGGTGAGGCGGACAACGCCGCCCCAACCCGGGATCAACCCCAACGTGACCTCCGGCAGACCCAGTTTAGCCGACTTGACCGCGACACGGAAATCGCACGCCAGCGCAACTTCCAGTCCGCCGCCCATAGCCGCACCCTGGATCGCCGCAACCGTAATCGACGGAAGCGACGCGAGGTCTGACATTACGCTCTGTCCCAACGACCCGTACTCGTGGGCGTCGTCAGGCTTGAAAGAGGTCATTTCTTTGATGTCCGCTCCGGCGATGAATACCTTTCCCTTGGCCTGCACGACGGTGGTGCGGACGCCATGCTCCTTGCGCACCCGGGCGATTGCGGCCCCGAAGCTGTGCAAAACATCTGTTGACAACACATTCAATCCTTCATCGGTTGAGAATGTGATCGTCGCGTGTGAACCTTCAATCTCCGTATGAACGTTGGTCTTATTCATATTTGTAGAACCCCTGTTTAGTTTTCTTTCCTAACCGGCCCGCGGCGACAGTTTTGCGCAAGAGCGGGCAGGGGCGATAACGATCCTCGCCCAGATCGCGGTGCAATACTTCGAGAATGAACAAACACACGTCCAGGCCAATCAGGTCAGCCAGCGCCAGCGGCCCCATGGGGTGGTTCATGCCGAGTTTCATGATGTCGTCGATCGCCTTGGGCTCGGCGACGCCGTCCTGAAGGCAAAAGATCGCCTCATTGATCATAGGCATGAGGATGCGGTTGGAGACGAACCCGGGATGGTCGTTGCACTGCACCGGCGTCTTGCCCACCGACTCTGCGTAGGCAATGGTTTGCTTCGCGGTCTCGTCGCTGGTTTGCAGGCCGCGAACGACCTCGACCAGCTTCATCAACGGTACGGGATTGAAGAAGTGCATGCCGATGAAGCGATCTGGCCGGGCGGTGGCGGCGGCGAGCTGGGTGATGCTGATGCTGCTGGTGTTGGTGGCCAGGATGCCGTCGTCAGTCAGGTATTTCTGCGCCTGCTTGAGAATATCTACCTTAATCTCGGGTTTTTCTGTAGCGGCCTCGATGATGAGAGGACACTTCGGAAACTCGGCGATCGCCTTGACCGCGCGGATGCGCTTTTTGGCTCCGGCCGCGTCGTCGGCTTTCATCACGCCCTTCTCGACCGCGCGATCGAGCATCTTGTTGACCTGTTTGATGCCGTCCTCCAGCGCCGCCGGAAAGGCATCGAAGATGGACACGTCATACCCCGTCTGCGCAAAGACCTGCGCAATCCCTCTTCCCATTGTTCCTGCGCCGATAACTGCAAGTCTAGAGTTCATTGCAATCGTCCTGTTCCTTTATGGTAAAGCCGGCAGCCAGTAGCAGCTCCCGGACCTCCGCAACAAGAATCTTGACCTTATTCTTTAGAATATCCCAAACAGCGTCGGGCTTCAGTTCGAAATACCCATGTACAAGAACGTGGCGGAATCCAATGATGCGCTCGGACTCGCTTATTCTCCCCGTTAACTGAGGGTCCAGCTTTCTGAGCTGCAACATTGCTTCGCCGATGATCTGAAGTTCCCGCTCAATGGCCCGCCGGAATGCTCTGTCCTTTTGATAACGGCTGAAATTCTCGTTTTTCGTGAATTCCAGTAGGAATCGCGCAGATTCATGAATATCAAACAAGAAAGATTCACGATCCCGAGTCATAGACCAGTTTCCGACTTTCGTTTACGCGCCGAAGCACGAAGGGATTGCGAATGGTTTCTGGAGCAACCAAATCAACCTTGCGCCCGAAAAGAGCCGCCAAATCCTCCCACAGGCCAAAATAGGCCTCGTAGTGCTCGCCTGGCGAGAGTTTCTCGTATTCAACAAGGAAATCGATGTCGCTGCGGTCGGGATCAAACGTCCCATCCGCCGCGGAGCCGAAAACCTCCAGCCGCCGCACGCGATGCTTGCGGCAGAGCGTCTCAAGCTCACTCAATTGTGAATCAATAATAGCAACCATGCGACATAGGTCTCTTAATCTTCGGATTTTGCCAACGATTGAATAATGCTGGAAAGTTCCACAACTTCAAGATGGGGCGGACACTCCGCCCAATTGTGCCGCCAACAAATAATCACGTCGCAGCCATCGAGAGGATGACCGTGATCGCGGTAATTCCGACTCTCAAATTCAAATTCGATTCGAACCTTCTGCCACTTGTTTGGGCCGATTTGCCGTTTGGCTTCGCAATCGGGAAACCCGATTTGAACTACTTCCACCAAATAGCCGAGCTCTCGCGCTACCATGCCAAACAAGAACACAACACCCTGTTCGTTAACAGGCTCATGCCGCAAGCCGCGAAAATCAATTGGATTGCCATATGTTGGGCGACCATCGAGCTTTGAGTGTTTGATGGGTGCAAAATCATTAGTGTCTACGGGGGAGGCGCTTGGAGTCGGTCGCGGCCGAGTCGCGAACTGGGAAGGCTTGTCGATTGGAAGCAGTGCTAGTACGTCAGCCCATTCTGGTTTCTCAGTGGCAAACTTACGGAATGCTCCAGGGATCGCGGACCATGATCCAAAGTGGTGGTCGAAAGTATTTCTGCCGTACTTACCCTCTCGCCCGTATTGACGGCGCGTCGGAAGTTGCCGAAGTTTGCGCACAAGCTCTCCCCAGTCTTCAAGGAGAACGTTATCGTCAAGCTTAACGTTCGTATTGTCCGGTTGTAGGCCAGCTGCGCGGACGGCCTCCCGCCAACTTGGGAAATGCGCGAGAATGCGATACTCTGTCCAACCCGTGCCTGATTGGAATTCCCTGCGCGACGGTGGGTGCCCAAGCTTGCGCGAAATGCGGCGGAGTGCATCAAGAACTTCAATTCTGTTGGGGACAGCGCTCATGCTTCCTCTACAAGTTATGATTCGTCCGGAATCAGCGGCTCGATGGCGGCCTTCAGCTTCGGCATGTCGTTGACCACAGCATTCCACACACGGTCCCATTTGATTTCGTCATAGCCATGAACCAGATGATGGCGCATTGAGATCATCTTCCTCCAGGGAACGCGGCTATGTTGCTCCTGAAACTCTTTCGAGATGCGGTTCGCCGCCTCGCCGATGACGATGACCTGACCATAAACCGCCCACATCGACTTCTCATCACCAAGGAACCGGTCATAATCAAGATCCACGATAAACGACCGCGCACGATTTATCGCTTCGCGAATGTCGATCAGCGATGCAATATCAATTGACATAAATCGTCTGCGCGCTCCCCAGGATCAGCTTTCGACGCATCCAGTTTCGGCTTTGCTCGATCGGTTCGCGCTCCACAAGGTCGACGGGCCTTCCAACAATCGCAGCCAATTCGTCCTCGGCGTCTACAAGGTCGAACAAGCTCAACCGCGCAGCGGGATCGAACGTGACGAGAAAATCCACATCGCTGTCCGGGCCGAAATCGTCACGGAGAATCGATCCGAACAATTCCATCTTGTTGATCTTCCACCGGCGGCAATAGGCCTCCAGCGCTGCGTACGGGAGTTCGATCGGAAGTGTCAGGCGTTCGACCATTCTTCGTCATCCCGTACGGGCCGCGCGGGCCCAAAGCCCGCGGCTCGCTTACCCCGCTAACTCTCGCGCGATCACCAACCGATAAATCTCGCTCGTTGCCATCTTGCAGAGCGGTTTTCCAGACCCGCCTCTTCAGTGTTCCCCGTCAAGCCCGTGCGGGCACGATCCAACTCATACGCGCCATCTACTCTCGTTTGTCCAGCATTGCACGTGCCGCGCTGAGCAACCGTGGCACTTCGTTTCTAATGATTCCCCAGACGATGGCGTCGTCTATAGCCTCATAACCGTGTACGACGATATTGCGAAAAGCGATCATCTGGGGAAAGTTGCCCAGGGCTTGAGCGGTCGCCGGGTCGATGCGCGTCAATCGACTAAGGGCTTCACCAATCAAGATGAAGTTTCTTTCGACGGCGTCGCGAAGCAGCCGGGTTCCTTCGTATTCCGCAAGCGACCGTCCGCGGGTTTGCTGGAGGATAAACCCCGCGGCGTCCGCGATATCGTGCAGGAGTTTGCCAGGGTCATGCGGCATAGAAGACTCGCCGGGTCTCGTTCACGCCTTGAAGGAAGTACGGGTTCCGAATCGCCTTTCGTGTCACCAGGTCCACTTTGCGCTGGAAGATTCCCTCCAGTTCGGCGAGGAGGCCGAAGTAAGCATCCGCCAGCGGTCCGGGATCAAGAGGTAGGAACTCAACCAGGAAATCCACGTCACTGTGAGCAGGGTCAAAGGTTCCGACTGCGGCCGAGCCGAAAACCTCCAGCCGCGCGACGTTGAACCGCCGACACAAGGCCTCGATTTCGCTCCGATGTTGCTCAATCAATGCTGCGACCATATTTGTCCAAGTCACGATTGCGCTGGTCCGCGGCGCGCCGCTATCGCACTCAGCCCATCCCGCCAACCCCGCGCAATCACCAAGCGACGAATCTAGCTCGCCAACTCACGAGTGTCCCACGACAATTCACGCGTACATCAACTTTCCCTTGGGCTTGGGTATTTCCCGGCCAAGCTCTTTGGCGACTGCGATCCACTCCTTCGCCACGCGTTCCACGTTTTTCAACGCGTCGCGGTAGGTCTTCCCGTCCGCCATACATCCGGGAAGCTCGGGCAACTCGGCGATAAACGCTCCATCCTCCTCTGACCAATAAATGATGACTTCGTACTTCATAGTTCGTTTCCCAAGCGGTGCTTCGTTAAGAGTCGCCGAATCTGCTTGACCTGATACGGCTTCGCCAACGACCCCTTTGGTTGCAGATTGATGATTTCTTCTACGTCCTCTCGCGAAAAGATGTAATGGTCGCCGCGGATGCGCTCTTCAAATCCTATCGCTTTGAGAATCCTGCGGATATCCCGAAAACGAATGTTCGCATCCTTTGATCCGTCAAGCACCGCATCCAGAATCTTGCGTAATCTGGACATCCCTGCCCTTTCTTGGTTGCTCGATCCGTCAACCTGCAAGCGCCCGCGCGATCACCAATCGATGAATCTCGCTCGTCCCTTCGTACAACTCGGTGATCTTGGCATCCCGTAAAAACCGCTCCACCGGGTAATCGCAGATGTATCCATACCCGCCGAAGACCTGCACCGCGTGATTTGCGGCCCGCGACGCGGCCTCGCTGGCGAAGAGCTTGGCCATCGCCGCCGCCTGGCCGTATTCGCGGCCCTGATCTTTCAACCAGGCCGCGCGATAGACCAGCAGCCGGGCAGCTTCGACCCCCACGCCGATATCTGCGATTTTGTTCTGGATAGCCTGGAACTTGCCGATCGGCCGACCAAACTGCACCCGCGTCTTTGCATACTTCGCGGCCTCGTACAGACATGCCTGGGCGATGCCCAGGGCCTGCCCGGCGATGCCGATGCGCCCGCCGTCCAGCGTCGCCAGGGCCACGCGCATCCCGCGACCGCGCTCGCCGAGCAAAGCTTCCTTGGGCACGACGCAATCCTCGAACACGAACTCAGCAGTTGAAGAGCACTTGATCCCCAGCTTCTTTTCGAGCTTACCTATGCGCAGGCCCTTCGTCGGTTTTTCGATGATGAACGCGCTCAGCCGCCGCTTGGGCTCATCGGGGTCGGTGACGGCGATGAGCACCATGACCCCGGCCTCCTTGCCGTTGGTGATGAAGATCTTCGTTCCCTCTATGTGCCAGCCGTCGTTCTTGAGTTCCGCCCGGCAAGTCGCCGCCCCCGCGTCGCTGCCGCTGCCCGGCTCGGTCAGCGATAGACACCCGATGCGTTCACCACTTGCCATCCGCGGAAGATACTTCTTCTTCTGTTCCGCCGACCCGAACCGCATAATCGGATCGACGCAAAGCGAAGTGTGGGCGCTGAGAAGCACTCCAGTTCCCGCACAAGCCTTGGAGACCTCCTCGACCACAATCGTCGAGGCGACCGTGCCCATGCCCGCCCCGCCGTATTCCTCCGGGATGGCGATGCCGAAGAGACCCATGTCGCGGAGTTGCTGCAACAGATCATCCGTCATGGCCGCGTTGTGATCGCGGTCCTCCGCCCCGCGTGCGACTTCTTTAAGGGCAAAATCCCGGATTTGATCCGCCAACATCCGATGATCGTCGTCGAACTCAAAGTCCATAAGACCCCCTACGACTCAAGATAATGTCGCGAAATAATAATGCGCTGAATCTGGCTCGATCCCTCGCCGATCTCACAAAGCTTGGCGTCGCGCATGTAGCGCTCCACCGGCACTTCCTTGGTGTATCCGTTGCCGCCGTGAATCTGAATCGCGCTCAGGCAAGCCCGCGTGGCCATTTCACTGGTGAACAACTTGGCCATCGACGCCTCGATATTGCTCGGTTTGCCCGCATCCGCAAGCACCGCCGCCTTGCGGGTCAGCAGGCGCCCGGCGTCGATCTCCATAGCCATGTCCGCCAGCATAAACTGGACCGACTGGTGCTCGAAGATCGGCTTGCCGAACGCAGTCCGCTGCTTGGCGTAGGCCAGCGATTCCTCCAGCGCCCCCCGTGCCAGCCCGACGGACATGGCCGAGATGGTGATCCGCCCGCGCTCCAGAACCTTCATCGCATCTAGGAAGCCCTCGTTTAGCTTGCCACACAAGTTTTCCTTCGGTATGCGGCAGTTGTCGAACATCAGCCCGACGGTGTCCGACCCGCGCATACCCATCTTGTCTTCCTTCGGACCGATCTCGAAACCCGGCGTGCTCCGCTCGACGAAGAAGGCGCTTATCCCTTTTGGGCCGCCCTCCGGCTTCGTCCGCGCCATCACCACGTACACGCCCGCGTAGTGTCCGTTAGTGATCCACTGCTTCGTTCCGTTGAGCACCCAGTGGTTGCCATCCAGTTTCGCGGTCGTCGTGAGGGCCGCCGCGTCGCTACCGCATCCAGGCTCGGTCAACGCCCATGCTCCGAGATAATCTCCCCGGGCCAGCTTGGTCAGGTACTTGGTCTTCTGCTCGTGATTCGCCGCGCGGATAACATGGGCCGAGCAAAGGGCGTTGTGCGCATCCAGCATGAGGGCCGTCGCCCCGCAGTGCCGGGCGATCTCCTCCATGATGACCGCCGCGCCGAGGTCTCCAAGCTCCGATCCGCCGTATTCGATGGGAGCGAAGATTCCGAGGAAGCCGAGTTCCCCGAGTTTCGCCACCAGCTCCCGTGGAATGTCCGCCTCCCGGTCCCACTTCCGCGCGTGCGGGGCGATGTGCTCCGCAGCGAAGTCGCGGGCCACATCCTGAAGGGCCTTCAAATCATCATTCAGCTCAAAATCCATGAATACACCTGCGTGCGCCGGATGGGTGTCGGGTCGGGCCTACCCAGGCTCAACGACTCGAAACCCAATACGGCGGAATCATACTGCAAATGCGAAAAAACGTCACGCGGCCAGGCCTGCGTGAGTATTCTCAATCATAAGAACGGGAAGCGAAGACTTGGCCGCAGAATCCGTATTGGGATCGATCAATGGATGCCCTTTTCGCCCAACCAGCGCTCCGCATCTATGGCGGCTTTGCACCCCATGCCCGCGGCGGTGATCGCCTGGCGGTAGACGCTGTCCACGCAGTCGCCCGCGGCGAAGACGCCCTCGACGCTGGTGGTCGAGCGGTAGGGGTCCGCAAGCTTGATGTACTTCTTGGCGTCGAGTTCTAGTTGGCCGTCGAGAAATGCCGTCGCGGGCGTGTGACCGATGGCCATGAAAAGCCCGCTGACCTCCAGCGTCGATTCCCTCTTCGTCTGAGTGTCCTGCAGTTTCACGCCGGAGATCATCTTGTCGCCGAGCACGTCGATCACGACCTTGTTCCACTGAAACGCAATCTTGGGATTGTTTTTCGCCCGCTCGGCCATGATCTTCGATGCCCGCAGCGCATCGCGCCTATGGATCATAAACACCTTCGACGCGAACTTGGTCAGATAGGTTGCCTCCTCGACGGCCGAGTCGCCGCCCCCCACCACCGCAAGCACCTTGTCGCGAAAAATCGGCAGCGCTCCGTCGCAGACCGCGCATGCACTGACCCCGCCGCCGCTCTGTGCCAGCCGCTGCTCGTTGGGCAATCCCATCCAGTTCGCCGTGGCCCCTGTTGCAACGACGAGCGCGTGAGAGCGATATTCCGTATCGTCCTCGCCGACGACGACGAAGGGCCGCTTCGACAAATCGACACGCTTACAATCGTGGTAGGAATAGCCGTGCCCATCGTCGGGATTGGAAACGTCGGGCTTGAATCCGTTGTCGGTCACGATGCGCGTGTCGAAGCGCATTGCCTGCTGCTCAAAATAAGCCATGAGCTTCGGACCCGTGACGCCATGCGGGAAACCGGGATAATTCTCGACCTCGGTAGTGAGCATAAGTTGGCCGCCGGGCAGGACGGTCGTGGGCACGCTCTTGGGCCGTCCGGCGAAGACCAGCGGATGCAGATTCGCCCGAGCCGCGTAAATCGCCGCCGCCCAACCCGCCGGACCGGAACCAACGATTATGACCTTCTCAATTCGATCGTGTTTCGGCATCGTTCTTTATGTTTCCCCAAGCGGCGCCGGCGATTTCGACGGACCGACTCTGATCGTTTCACCTCGCCGAGTCGATCATACTCTCGGATCACACAAGCGTCCAAGTTGAGTGGAATCATCCGCTCCAGGGCGTTTGGCCGGCGTGGTGACGATTCATGTTCTCACGTATCACGCCAGTCCGCTTCGTATGGGTCGGAGAAGAGCATCTGCATTCGCTCTGTGCGATTGGGCCTATCGTCGGTGAGCAAACACGCGGCCTCGAGCAATTGTCTGAGACGCGGGTCGTCGCGAAGGCCGTCGCTTCCGGGCGCGCGTTCGATGCGATCCACCCAGGCCGCGAGGTCGATTAGTCCGCAACGCATCTCGAGAAACCCCTTCGCAAGCAGCGCTGACGCATCCATCAATGTCGCTCCTTTCGGCTTCAATCGCCAAGACGCCAAATCACTTCGCGTCTTTTACTTCAAACTCCGCGTCGATCATACCGTCTTTGGATGAGCCGCCGCCTGCCCCCGAAGGGCCGGAGTCATGGCTGCCAGCGCCCGGACCGTCGGCGGACTATTGGAGGGGAAGGGCCGCGATTTCCGCGAGTCGTTGAAATACTCGATCAGGGCTGTTGAGCTTGTGCCCGTTTGGTCGCTGCATGGAACGCGCGATCGAGTCGATCAGCCCGGCCTTCTCCGAGTCGGACAGGCTCTCCAGAGCGTGCTCAAAGTCGTCTCGCCATTGATCGTGCATGACCAAATCTAAACACAATTCGCCGCGTCGGTCAAAAGAACCGATTCGGGCGTTTTTTGTTGCTTCAGCCCGCCCGTGCTGCCCATCGACGAGCGAGTAGCCGGAACCCGATGTTCAGCGGAGGATGAGGATGTAGATGTGTGGACCGAACGTCTGGTCGATGACCCGACCTACACGGCTGCGCGCGTATACGCCCGGACTCATTAACGCCCGGCTTGGGGGCTATGCATTCGACTCAGGGGCAGAAGGATAGTAGTTGATGCTTCTACAAATCACGTCAACGATGCTCTTTAGGTGCGGAATATGAGTTTGCAGGCGCGAACACTCCACAAGCGCATTAGGTGGGATGACGGCCAAGAAACGTAGGGTGGCGATTGGAGCGTCGCCGCGCAAGGCCAACTCCATTCGGTCGACCCAGATTGGCGGACCCAGGTGCGGAAGATACGTAAACTCCCTAATAGGCTGCGCTACTGACGGCGACGCCTCGGATGGGCGTCGTGTTCGCTTGGAAGCGGATTTCGGCTTTTTTGCCACTTGCGTAATCCTTAAGGTTAACTTGGGTTTCTTGCCCGTCTGTCCAAAGTAAGTGCCAAACAGGAAGTTCTCCCGTATTGCGTACGTCAACAACGTACTGGATATGCTCCCTTGCACCGAGAGCGTGCAGCAACCGCCCGGCTGTTTCCGTTGTCCAATTCTGATCTCCGCTGAGAACGCGCGTAACGAACGGTTCCTTCATGCCGGATTTGTCGGCGAGTTCCCTTTGGGTCCAATCCAATTCTCTCAGCTTGCGAACTACGACCTGGCTTAGCCTCAAGCGCATTTCGTGAGCGAAGCTCTCGGGGGTTTCGCGATACGCATTTAGCCGTTGTCGAAGTTGTTCCGCGCTCATTCATTCACCCGTTTTTCGCCAAGTCTTCGGAGTTTTCTTTATCAACGCGACTTGTCGTATTCGCTCCTTCTCGTGCCGCGCGCTTTTCTGTTTCAATTTCAAAAACGCGTCAATCATCAAGAAAGATCGCTTGTTGTCATTTTCGTAGAACCCGATCAGGCGAAACAGAGACGACCTCGTTCCGAGGCGATATACGCCGCCCCCTTCGTGCTTAATCGGGTGACCCTCTCCACCTTCCCAGTTCGCGAATCCGCTCCTCGCCCAGAACTCAACCTTGTCAAGCAACTCGTTGATTGCCTTATCGTGCCTACGCGCCTGTTTGTTTAAGAACTTGTCCGCCTTCTGCGATATCCAAACGCAAGTTTCGTACTCTGCCCCAACGAACAAACGATCCAGGTAATGCATCTTAACCTATAAGTTAAGCACCGTCAACCCGTCCGTCGCCTGTTCCATCGTGCTCTTGTGGCTTTTTTTAGCGATTCTCTGCCGCTTTCTCGGACCAAGTTCGGTTGCCCGCGCTTTTCCCCTCTTGCTTGCGGCCGTTCGGTTGCTGCATGGAACGCGCGATCGAGTCGATCAGCCCGGCCTTCTCCGAGTCGGACAGGCTCTCCAGAGCGTGCTCAAAGTCGTCTCGCCATTGATCGTGCA
>Ga0209777_10002202_pt1 | contig 26212 bp, 25 predicted proteins | sample FrelakmetHBP12HB_FD_187147 | JGI IMG/M metagenome (GOLD analysis project Ga0209777, IMG submission 187147) | Freshwater lake sediment microbial communities from the University of Notre Dame, USA, for methane emissions studies -HBP12 HB (SPAdes)... | ecosystem: Environmental > Aquatic >... | reverse complement strand
TGGCTTGAACCAAAAAAACCTGAACCATCTGCTGGCGAGTTGACGGAAAGTGCCGGAGGTTTATTGTCAAAGGTTATCTTGTTATCTTTTGATTTTTGGCTTGGATTTCCCGAGGGGTCTGTTGCGTTAGCCGAAAAGCTATTTTCCCCGTCAGACAGTTGTAAACTGAAACTGAAATTCCCGTTTTTGTCAGTTAAAGTCTCCTGGGTACTTCCATTGAAAGTGAGTTTAATAGTTGCCCCAGCCTCTGCGTTTCCTGAAACAACTATGTTTTGCTGATTGGTAAATGGTGTAAGAAAGTTAAATCTTGGTGGGGCAGGAGGGGTAACGTCATTTTTGGTTATCGATTTTGTGCTACCCCGGAGGTCTGAAATAAAGACCGTAAATTTTCCGAATAGTGGTATACCGATAAAGATAAGAAAAACAATACCAACGATTGTCAGCAAAATAAAAACCGTCGTATTTTTAAGATTTCTTTTTTCTTCTACTGATTGTAACCGTGAATAGTTTAATCTCATTTTTGTGAGCCGAGAGTGGGGATCGAACCCACGACCTGCGGTTTACGATACCGCCGCTCTACCAACTGAGCTACCTCGGCGCAGATATGATTATAACACCAGAAGATAATTTGAAGTTAATATCTGATGATAGATTTTAGGTAACCAAAAACTTGCTTTGGGTTGTCTATTTGTAGAGAAACAAATTCTTTGAGTGGGACGCTTCCGGGTTCCAATAGCCGATCCTTATGTAAATAAAAAGTTGTTAGAAGATTAAGGTTAAGTAAGCTAAAAATTGAAAATATCAGTAAGGCTTTCTTGACTTTCCATCTGTTGATCAAATAGGCTAAACCGAATGTAAGTAAAGGAATTGCACAGAAAGAATACCTCTGCCCATAACCGGCAGATAAAGATCCCGACCAGGAAGATGAAACCAGCCAAAGAGTGATGAGCGCTATTAGAAATATTTTCGATTTGCTTTTGACTAGACCCCAAAAGCCGAGAAGGAAAACCGGGGACCACAAAAAGAGTCCGCGAAGAGGGGAAAATAGATGATCAAACAAATGAGCAAGGCTGAATTGCCAAACTCCGCTTTGCCCGGTGAAGTACGGATTTGAAAGTATATTTCCGTACATAAAATATTGGGTCACGATTTGCGGCGATACGGCAATAGCCAGACCGGCCAGACATAATGGGAGTAATTTAAATTTAGGTCGTCTTTGAAGTACTTGATAAAAGATAGGGATAAGGACAATAGTGTCTGCGATTCGAATAATTGCGAAAAATCCAGTCAGAAGACCGAATATAAATATATTTTTGGCATTCGGCTTGAATTTGTAGGTCCAGAAAAGCATAAAAGAAGCCAAAAAAAAGATCGGTTCGTGTGATAACGCAGGTTCAAAAGCTGTATAGTAAATAACATTTGAAGCAAAAAATGTTGTTAGGATAGTCCAAAAGACGGCTTTCTTCGAGAAGAAGTTTAATAAATACTTTTCTAAAAAATATAAACCGGACAGCATCAGAAGTATTCCCATTAGACCAGGCCCTAGTTCATAAATTAGGTTGAACCGGATTGCGTTAAGACTAAATATCTTATTTATGGCGGAGATCAAAGCCATTGAGGGCAGCCAGATAACTCCCGTTCCGATTAGATACGGGTTTTGGCGTATGACTCCGCTTTTTGTATAGTTTGTGTCCCAAAAAATGCGGCTAAATGTACCGGTTTTGCCCGGGAAGTTGCCTAAATAGTTATAAATAGGATCGAAATTTAGGTTATGCTGAAAATAGAGAGTATTTGTGTAGGAATAATAGCCATTTCCATCGCCGTAAATTGCGTGCTTTGTAATTAGGGCATGAAGAAAGAAAATGGAGATAGAGAGAACAAATAAAAGAAAGTATTTTTTCATTTTGATTATTTGGCCGTATGATAACATATAACTCGGGGTATGAAGTCTAAGAAATGGTCAGGTGAAGTTACAAAAAACTCAATCGCGCTTGATCTTGAAGAAGGAGTTTTCACCTGGAAAGATCCAAAAAAGATTGCAAAATCTCTCAAGGAATCGGCAGAAAATTCACTGAGGCGCAAAGCCTCCTCGTTTCAATCCGCAATGAGCATGTTGAATTTTTATATTAATCGAGCCGGTAAGAATCTGCCACCCGGTAGGTTGAAGACTTTTGAACAAGCGAAGGTTGAATTAAGGAAACTTTTTGGAAGAAAAAAACCTTGAGCGGGTAATGGGAATCGAACCCACTTCTCGTCCTTGGGAAGGACGCATTCTACCGGTGAACTATACCCGCATACAGCTTGCAGGCATAATTATAACATTACTTAACCACCTTAACTAAGTAGGTCAGGTAATCGTGGTTTGGTGTATACGCCTTCCTTCCAGATTTAATTGTTTCCAGTCCAAGGCGTCTTAACTTTCTTACAAAATCCGGGTGGTGATAATAATGAAAATAATATTCTGTTCGTGGATCGATGGTTTCTCCGTCACCCTCTTTTATTGAGATGAATCCTACACCACCCTTTTTGGTGACACGGGCGAGTTCTCTTAGTCCCTTATCGGGATTTTCAAGGTGAAGTAAACATGCTGTTGCCCAGAATCCATCAAAATAATTCTTGGGTAAACCTAAATCCTGCATATCCATGTTGAGGTAGTTTCCCTCGGGCTTTATCTCCTTGGCAATAGAAAGCATTGTGGTTGAATAATCTGTTGAAACTACAGATATATCAAACTTACTTAAATAAACACCATCAGTTGCAGGACCGCAACCTACCTCTAATACCATTCGGTTTCCACCGAGGCAGGCAGCAAACTCTTTCATTTCTTCGGACCAAAAACACGGCCTGTCTTTTCCCATTTTGCCTTCAACACCAATGCCGGAAAGCCACTCCCTGGCCAATACATCATATCTTTTCTGTGTATGTTTCTCCCTCTCTGTTAACGGCATATTATCTTGGCAAAGTAAACACATTACCCGAGTGAATTAACCCGGGATTAACCAATTTGTTTGCTTTAGCAATTTGTACCCATTTATACCCGTCTCCGTAAGCCCTGACTGCGATTTTCCAAAGGCAGTCTCCTTTTACAACAGTATAAGTTACACCTGTAATTGGCTCGGCAGTCACGACTGTTGCCACTTTCCTAGTTGATGTCGGTTGTTTTGGCGAAACATCGGGAATAACTAATTTTTGTCCGACCTCAATTGTATTTGTTTTAAGACTGTTGGCACTTTTTATGTCTACCCAGTTATAACCCGAACCAAAGGAATCTTCTGCAACAGACCAGAGAGTTTCTCCTTTAACAACAACGTGCTCTTTATTACTGGTTTGGGTTGAGCTTACGGGAATAGTACCGGAGCTTTTATCTTTAAAGTAGTTAACAATTAGAACTCCAACAATAACAATAACAATCGCTCCCAAAACCATACTGATACTTTCTTCGTTTAATTTAATTTGTTTGAGGAATTTTTTTAGATCAAAGTTCAAATTTACTCACCCCGATTCTTAAGGGCAGAAGTAGCCTGAATGTAAAGGAAGATGGGTTTGGTGTCAATAGGTAACTGTGGTAAAATACGCATGTTGGGGTCGTAGCTCAATGGCTAGAGCGCTTCCCTGTCGAAAGTGGCAGCGTTTCGAAGTAATTCGGAATGTAAAACCAGGCTAATTCGGGGAAATCCTGGGCTGAGTCGAAGGACAATCCCGAGCTAAATCACGAAAGTGTAAATGTGTAGAGACTATATACCTGGCTCCTTTTATAGGATGATAAGATAGTCCAAACTTTTTAGAAATAAAAAGGAGCACGGAAGAGGTTGCGAGTCCGAATCTCGTCGACCCCGCAGTGTCCTATAATCTTGACTTTTGGCTTCAGTTGTGATAATATTCTTCTACAACAAAACAGGCTCGATTTACAACCTAGATTTTGTTAACACTTGATCTATTCTTGCACATTTATACGAAAGGAAGGTAACAAATGAAGGACAATACTTCAACTTACTTATTTATGGGTATGGCCTTTCAGGCATTTATCGCTGGCACTCTTTCCATACTGCACGTAATACAGCTAACCGCTGGACAGCAGTTAATTACTGCGTGCCTTTTAGCAGTATTGGCTTTGATAACCTTTAAGAAAAAATAAATGTTTTGCAAGAGAAAACCTGGATAGATCCAAACAATCAACTCCAGGTTTTTTATTGGCTAAAACATTGTATAGGAAACGCAATTGGAGTATATTCAAAGCCTGAATATGACGAGAGGAAAAGAAATTGAATTGTACAGTCTTAAAGCCGCCCGTCACGAGGATTTAAGTCAAAAACCTTTTATTTTTGTGTATAGCGGAAGAGCTAGAGAGATTATTCATCTTGTAAATTTAATCCAACAGGCAGGTTTGAATGCAGAAATGCCACCCGATCAACAGTTGAGGCAAGTAATGCCTCACTTTGAGATGACTTTTCCTAGAGAGCATCTTGATAAATTTATGACAGTTCTTCATGAATGGAAAACCGATATATAATGTTTATATGCCTGTCCAAAAACCATTAACCAATCTCCAGATTGCCGAGCTTCTTAGGGATGTAGCTGCGGCCTATCAATACAAAGATCAGGACAAATACAAATTTCAAATTATTGCCTACGAAAGGGCGGCTGATGCCGTGGAACATGCGACTAGTGAGCTTAAGGACCTTTGGGATGACGGAAAGCTGGAGGAAGTTCCCGGAATCGGTCCGGGTATTGCCGAACATCTTGATGAGATTTTCCGAAGCGGAAAGTCAAAACATTTCGAAAGTCTGATGAAAGGAATTCCGGTAAAAGCATTTAAGCTGATGGAACTTCCCGGAATTGGGATAAAGACCGCCATGAAATTAATAAAAGAAGGTTCCCAAAAAGAGATAAAAGAAAAACTTAATGAGGTTGAAGTCAAAGAAAAGAAGGGCAAACGCCACCTTCTACCATATGCAGCCATGATTGCTTCGGAAGTAATGGACTATTTGGTTAGATGCGTTGCAGTCAAGCGTGTAGACCCGCTAGGCAGCCTCAGACGGCAGGCATCTACAGTAGGGGACATTGATCTTGCCGTGGCTACGGACAATGCGCCTGAAGTTTTGGAATATTTTACTAAATATCCAAAATCGGGCAAAACCATTGAGAAAGGAGATCATACGTCTTCGATTCTTTTACCCGGTGGAGTACGGGTTGACCTGATGACTCAACCGGTGGAGTCTTACGGATCGCTTCTTCAGCACTTCACCGGTTCTAAACACCATAATATAGCACTACGCGAATATTCTTTAAAAAAAGGGTTGAGTTTATCGGAATACGGCATAAGAGAACTAAAAACTAAAAGTGAAAAACTAAAAACATTTTCTGATGAAAAAGAGTTTTATGAGTACTTAGGGCTTGATTATATTGAACCGGAGCTAAGGGAAGATACAGGAGAAATCGAAGCCGCCAGGGATCACAAACTCCCCAACCTTGTTGAGTTGAAAGATGTAAAAGCGGATTTGCAAATTCATTCCAGTTTTGATATTGAAACAAGCCACGACTTGGGTGAAAGCAGTATGAAAGACATTGTGAAAAAGGCTAATGAGCTTGGTTATGAATATTTGGCATTTACAGAACATAATCCGAGTCAGAAAGGACACACCGAAAAACAGATTGTCGATATTTTAAAAAGAAAACAGGAAGTGGTAGAACAATTAAATTACTCACTACAAAAAGAGAGTAATAATAGTGTTCATAAGGTTTTTAATAGCCTCGAAATTGATATGAAATCAGACGGGAGTCTTCCGGTTCCTGATGCTGGACTTGATACTTTGGATTTTGCAATGGTTTCAATTCATTCAAATTTTGAACTTCCACGCGACGAGCAAACCAAAAGGGTTCTTTCAGCTCTTTCTCATACCAAAGTGAAAATATTTGCTCATCCTACCGGAAGGAAATTAAATGAACGTGAGGGTGCCGAACTTAATTGGCCGGAGATTTTTGACTTTTGTCTTAAGAATAATAAATGGATTGAAATTAATTGTGATCCCATGAGATTGGATTTACCTGACACTCTTGTTCGCGAAGCAGTGAAAATGGGTGTGAAATTAACATTAGGAACTGATGCACATCACGTTGACGGAATGAATAATATGATGTTTGGAGTTTCCGTTGCCCGTCGCGGTTGGGCAACGCCGGGTGATATAATCAATTCGCGAAGTTTGGACGAGTTTGAGAAATTATTGAAAGGTGGTGATTAAATTATGATTTACGTTTTATTAATAATTTTAGTAGTTTTTGCCTTGTGGCTAATTTCAATATACAATTTTTTCGTTTCGACTAAGACCAGGGTGGGGGCCTCAATTCAGGAAATCGGAAACCAGTTAAAAAGACAATCGGAACTTATTCCGAATTTGGAAGCTTCGGCAAAAGGTTATCTTTCTCACGAAAAGGGAATTTTTGATGAGCTGACAAGCGCCAGGAAAGCTATTTCTTCGGCGGTGGACTCCGGAAACCTGAAAAAAATGGCTGATGCCGGCAAAATGCTTTCTGATGTTTTACCGAAAATTCAGGTTGTCGTTGAAAGTAACCCTGAAATAAAAGGAAGTGAGGTTGTCAAAAACTTGATGGACGAACTTAGAGACACATCCGACAAAGTAATGTATGCCAGAAGACTTTTGATTGATTTGACTGCCGATTATAATGTCAAATTGGTTTCATTTCCAAGCAGTCTGATTGCGGGGATGTTTCATTTTGCCAAACTTACAGGACTTGAAACTCCTACAGATGGAGATGAGTTGAAGGTCAGCGCTGAGGAGATGAAAACACCAAAAGTGAATTTGTGAAGAACATTTACGAGGTGCAATCGGCTAACAAATGGAAGAGCGTAATAATCATTACGCTTTTTGTTGTGTTTATTTTTGCAGCTACTTATTTTATTTCCAGCGCTTTCGGATATTATGAAGGATATCAACCGGGCGGATTTGGTCTAGCCGGAATTGCATTGATTGTTGCAGGCATTTCAAGTTTTGTAAGTTATTATTATTCTGACAAAATTATTCTCGGAATTTCTGGTGCCCGACGTGCGACGCCCCAGGAAGACAGACTTTTTACACAGGTTGTTGAAAATTTATGTATAGGAGCTGGTTTACCCAAACCGGTACTTTACGTAATTGATGATCCTTCTCCGAATGCTTTTGCCACAGGCAGGGATCCAAAGCATGCAGTGATTTGTGCCACCTCGGGTCTTTTGGCAAAGCTGAATAGGAGCGAACTGGAAGGGGTTTTCGGCCATGAATTAACACATGTTAAAAATTATGACACGCGCCTTATGGCAGTAGTTGCCGTAATGGTCGGACTTGTTGCACTTCTCGGGGATTGGTTTATGAGGAGTATGTGGTTTGGTGGAGGAAGAAGGCGGGGGGACGGTGAAGGCGACGCCGGTGCAATATTTTTGGTTTTGGGAATAGTTTTTGCAATTCTTTCACCGATTATCGGGACTTTGATCCAACTGGCAATCAGTCGGCGCCGTGAGTTTACTGCAGATGCCGGATCGGTGGAAATTACAAGACAACCGCAGGATTTGATTTCTGCACTTGAAAAAATTTCGGCTGATCCTGAGCCTCTGAAACACGCAAATAAGGCAACAGCACATCTTTATATCGAAAATCCTTTTAAAAAGCAGGGGCATGGGAAAGTCGGATGGTTGGCGGGGCTTTTCGATACCCATCCTCCGATTTCGCAAAGAATCAAAGCTCTTCAAAGTATGGTTTGACTTCTTGTGAAAATGACCTTTTCGTCTTATCATTACTAAGTATGACAAGGCTCACCAAGGCAGATGTTGTTCATGTTGCAAAACTTGCAAAGTTGAATTTGAGTGACTCAGAAATAAATAAATTTCTTCCACAGCTTTCTTCGATCATCGATTTTATCGGGCAGCTTAACGAAGTTGATGTCAAAAACGTTGAGCCTACAGCCCAGGTTACAGGATTGGAAAATGTTTATAGAGTTGATGGGCTAAATTCTTCGAACTACTTGACACAAGATGAAGCGATAAGTGGGACTGACAAAACTTACAATGGCTATTTTAAGGTTCCGGCAATTTTGGAAGGGAGAACAGATAAGTAAACTTATTTATGACAAAAATGAATTTGCCATTAACTATTGAGGAGACAAGAAAGGGACTTTTGGATAAAAAGTTTTCTGTAGTTGAATTGGTTGATGAATATTTAGCAAGAATTGATAGAAACAAAGATTTGAATATATTTTTAACGGTATCTAAAGATCTGGCTTATAAAAAAGCCAAGGAAGCTGATAAATTGATTAGAACCGGAATTGGGCAGGGTCAATATCCACTTCTTGGTTCAGTAATTGCTCATAAAGACTTGTTTTTAACAAAGGGTGTGAGAACAACCGCTGCATCGAAAGTTCTAGAATTGTTTATTCCCCAATATTCTGCAACCGTTGTTGAAAGGGACGACAAAGCAGGAGCAATAATGATAGGGAAAACCAATTGTGATGCCTGGGCCCATGGCGCGAGTGGGGAGAATTCTGATTTCGGCCCGACAAAAAATCCATGGAACAAGAAATTTGTTCCGGGAGGTTCGTCTAGTGGTTCTGCCGCTTCGGTAGCTGCGGGATTGAGTCTAATTGCCACCGGTACAGACACAGGCGGTTCTATAAGAAATCCGGCCAACTTTTGTGGCGTCGTTGGACTGAAACCTACTTACGGGGCTGTTTCGAGATATGGAGTTATCGCTATGGCTTCATCCCTGGACAGTATCGGGTGTTTTGGTCATACCGTTCCCGATGTCGAGCTGATGTTTAATGTAACGAAGGGCGAAGACGGATACGATGCAACGGTCAAAAACTCAAAAACTCCAAAACTCAAAAACTCCAATTTGAGAGTAGGGATACCGAAAGAATATTTTACGGTAGGGCTTGATAAAGAGGTAGAAAAATCGATTATGAGTTCGATTGAAGTATTTAAAAAAGAAGGTATCGAATTTGTAGAAGTTTCTCTCCCGAATACAAAATATGCGATTTCTGTTTACTACATTGTTCAGCCTGCCGAGGTTTCTTCAAATTTGGGTAGATACGATGGAATAAGATACGGTAATGGTCGGCGTTCTTTTGGAGCCGAGGCAAAACGCAGAATTATGCTGGGGACTTACGTTCTTTCCGCCGGCTATTACGATGCATATTATCTTAAAGCCCAAAAAGTAAGATCAAAACTTATTGCTGACTTCGATCGAGTGTTTGAAAGAGTTGATGCCATTATTGCCCCTGTTATGCCGGGAGCGGCATTTAAGTTGGGTGAAAAAGTATCAGATCCTCTGAAGATGTACCTTGCCGATATTTATACTGCTTCAGCAAATCTCGCTGGGATTCCAGGCCTTGCCATTCCGTCTGGGTTTAATAGATTGGGGTTACCATTGGGGTTTCAGTTGTTGGGTCCCAGGTTTTCCGAGAATACACTTTTTGGTTTGGGGAAAATGTACCAGCAAGCTGTGAGTTACAAGCCATCCTTGGCAATTAAATAATGTTGGAAGAATTTAAACCGGTACTAAAAAACAGAAACTTTCTATATATTTGGATTTCTCAGATTTTCTCACAACTGACGATCAATATTATGAACTTTGTGTTTTTAATCCGCCTTTTTGAGGTGACAGGTTCTGCCATTTCAACTTCTCTTCTTTGGGTTGCCTATGCACTTCCTGCTATTCTTGTCGGCCCATTTGCCTCAGGTACGGTGGACCTTGTCGACCGAAGAAAAATGTTGATTATTACTAATTTGCTTCAGTCGTTAACGATATTTTTCTATGCAATCGCAACAAAAGCGAATATATTTGTACTTTACGAGGTGGTATTTGTTTATTCACTTATAAATCAATTTTACGTTCCGGCTGAAGCGGCAACTCTACCTTCAGTACTTCATGAAGAAAAATTGACACATGGTAATAGTTTGTTTTTTATTACCCAACAAGGTTCAATAGTTTTAGGGTTCGCCGTGGCAGGGCTTCTTAATGGAGTATTGGGTTTTAACAATACCTTATTCTTGTGTTCGTTTTTCCTGTTTATTGCTTTTGTAAGCACACTTTTTCTTCCCCGCTTGACTCCAAATAATGAAATTCCTAAGAAATTTGAAACTGCCGTATTCGGATTTTTCAAGCATATAGTTGACGGTTATGATTATATTAAGGGTGAAAGAAAAATCCTAACTCCGTTTTTTCTCCTCATCGGTTTTCAGGCCGCCTTGCAGGTTGCTGTGGTTCAGGTTCCTGTCATTGCAAAGAATATTTTATATATTCCACTAAATACAGCAGGCGTTTTTATTCTGGTGCCCGCGGGGATTGGAGCAATCATAGGGGCTTTAATTATGCCGAAATTAATGAAGAGACAGATAAGAAAAAAACAGGTTGTTGATGCAGCCCTTTTAACAATAGGGATTTCTATTTTTGCACTGACTTTCATAATTCCACTTTTCATATATTGGGTTAGAATCACGTTATCCTTTATATCGGTACTTTTGATGGGCTTGAGCTTTGTTGGGGTACTGGTTCCTTCACAGACGTTTTTACAAGAATCCACCCCGCCGGAACTTAGAGGCAGAGTTTTCGGAAATACCTGGTTTTTGGTAACAGTCGCATCTGTTATACCCGTTATCTTTTCAGGGTCGATTGCGGAAATATTTGGAATCAGGTTGTTGCTTCTCATTCTTTCACTTTTTGCATTTACTATATTTGCTATATCCAAAAAGGTTGGGGATAAATTTTTATCGGGATGAAAATACAAAAATGGGGAAACTGACTCCGATTATTGGTCTTGAGATACACATTGAACTTGCGACTAAAAGTAAAATGTTTTGCGCCTGCCCTGCTGATCATTTTGCCAATAAGCCGAATACGCAGGTTTGCCCTGTCTGTTTGGGTCTTCCCGGCGCGTTACCGTGTACAAATAAAGAAGCGGTTTTGGATGTGATTAAATTTGGTTTGTCTTTTGGTTCCAAAGTAAACAGATTTAGTAAATTTGACAGAAAGCATTATTTCTATCCTGATCTACCAAAAAGTTATCAGATTTCCCAGTACGATTTACCGCTTTGTGTCGGAGGAAACTTTGAAGATAAACGTATTCGAAGAGTCCATCTGGAAGAGGATACCGGGAAGCTTGTTCACGAGACAGTGGATGGGCAAAAATCTTCTCTGATTGACTTTAATAGAAGTTCCGTTCCTCTTATGGAAATGGTTACAGAACCCGATTTTCGTGATACGGAATCAACATTGAGTTTTTTAAAGGAAGTCCAGTTGATTGCTAGATATCTGAAAATCAGCAATGCCGATATGGAAAAAGGTAGTATGAGGCTCGAGGCGAATGTTTCGCTTTCGCCTGACGGCTCGTTACCCGATTATAAAGTTGAACTTAAAAATATTAACTCTTTTAGATTTTTGGAGAAAGCAATTAAAGCGGAAATATCCAGACAGGAAGAAATTCTTTCAAAAGGGGGTAAAGTTGAACCCGAAACAAGGGGTTATGATGAAATAAAGCAGACGACTTATTTGCAAAGGAGTAAAGAAGAGGCTAAAGATTACAGATATTTTCCTGAACCTGATTTGCCGCCAATAAGGTTAACAGATGATGAAATAGAAAAAATTAAAAATTCTTTACCCGAATTACCGAAAGGGAAAAGAGCTCGTTTTGCTAAAGATTACACGTTATCAGCCGATTATACAGAGATTTTAATATCGGAAATAAACCGGTCCAATTACTTTGAAGAAGCGGTTAGACTTGGACGAGAGAGATCTTTGTCGGCCAGAATGATTGCAGATCTTATGATAAATAAGAAGCTAGACGTCGAGTTTCCAGAACCTGCCGGACTTATTAAAAAAGTTGTCGAGTTGATGAGCGTAGAGTATGCAGGGCAGGGTGACACGGACGTAGCAATCGCGGAAGTTTTAGGTGAGAATCAAAAAGCCGTTAACGACTATAAAAATGGTAAGGGTGAAGTAGTTGGATTTTTAATCGGAATGGTGCAGAAAAAGTTAAAAGGAAAAGGCAATCCACAAACTATTAGAGAAAAATTGTTGGAGGGATTACAAAAATGACAGATAAAATTACGGATGCAAGTTCACTTGTTAAAATAGCCGCCTTTAAAGCTAACCAAGAGTTAGGGGATGTAAATGCACCTAAAGGAGAAACTGAAGAAAAGTTTCTTTCAACTGATGCAGCTAAACCAATACTCGACAAATATGAAGAATCTGAAATCAACAGGGACAATTCGTTTAAAGATCCAATGACAGGCTTGCTTAATCGTAGGGGCCTAGTTGAAGAATACAAGGTGTCGATGGGGATGTGGGAAAGAGAAGGATTAGTTGAGAGCAATGCTTTGATTGCGCTCGATCTTATTGGTTTGAAAAAACTGAATGACACTCTGAGTCCCGCGGTAGCAGACCAAATCATTCAAAATGCAGCAGAACATTTGCGAGGTCGGGTTAGGGAAACGGATTTGGTGGGAAGGTGGGGTGGGGATGAAATGTTGCTAGTTTTGTTTGGAGTCAAAAAGGTGGATGTTGAGGAGTTGGCTTCGGAAGTAAATAGAAATCTGCCGGAGCATGTCCGTTTCAATATAGGTTATAAGATTACTAAACCCAACGCCGACTTTGAAGAATCTATGAAAAATGTTATGGATCAAATGGAGCAAGTCAAGAAGATTGGCGGTGTTGATAATACAGGTAGAGCTGTAGGTAGAGGTGTAGTTGTCGATATTGATACTTTGAATCACAATGTCTAAATTTGTGCATCTTCATGTCCACACAGAATATTCTCTTCTTGATGGTCTAAGCAATATCAGGAAGCTGATCTCTCACATCAAGGAAGAAGGAATGGATTCTGTGGCTATTACCGATCACGGAGTGATGTATGGTGAGATTGAGTTTTATAAAGAAGCTAAAAAACAGGAAGTGAAACCGATTTTGGGTATGGAGGGATATATTACTTCCGGGAAATTAACAGACAGGCCGGGCAGGGGTGACGTTCATAATTACCATCTTATTCTTCTGGCCAAAAATAATGAGGGTTACCAGAACTTGATGAAGCTTTCTTCAATTGCTCATCTTGAAGGATATTATTATCGCCCGAGATTTGACAGAGAAACCCTGCGGAAATATTCGAAGGGTCTGATTTGTACCTCGAGTTGTCCGCTCGGAGAGGTGGGTCAGGCAATTATTAATAATGAACCCGCAAATGCCAAGAAGATTGTCGAATGGTATGCAGATGTTTTCGGTAAAGATTATTACCTGGAAATTCAAAGGCACGAGTTTGGGAAATGGATTGAAAAAACTTCTAATCAAGAAATAAAAGTCTCTCTTCGGGAAATGGCTGACAATGAGAAGAAATGGAATGAAGGAATCATAAAATTGAGTCGGGATTTCGGCATTCCGGTTGTGGCCACAAATGACGCACATTATATCAAACCGGAAGATGCCATGGCTCAGGATGTTTTGGTTTGTGTTTCTACGGGAAAAACTATTAACGATACAAAAAGGATGCGTTACATTGATGCAGAAACATTTTATCTTCGAAGCCCTGAAGAAATGTCCAGTCTCTTTTCTGATATTCCGGACGCCTTAGAAAACACAGTTAAAATAGCCGAAAAGTGTGAAGTTGAAATAAAACTTGGATCGTGGAGTTTTCCCAAGTTTCCTTTATCTAAAGGGGTTACCGCTGATGAACAGTTACGAAGTTTGGCCAAGGAAAGTCTGAAGATTAAAGTTCCGGATGCAGACAGGCAGACTATGGAAAGGTTGGATTATGAACTTGATATTATTTGTGAAAAGGGGTATTCACCTTATTTTCTGATCGTCCGTGATCTTGCAAGTTGGACTAACTCTCAGGGAATAATTACCAACACAAGAGGTTCAGCGGCAGGCAGTTTAGTTTCGTATGTTTTGGGAATTACAACCGTCAATCCCTTAAAATATTATTTGCCATTTGAAAGATTTTTAAATCCGTATAGACCCAGCCCGCCGGATATCGATTTTGATGTGGCGGATAATAGGCGTGATGAAATTATCGGTTATATAACAAAAACTTACGGTAAAGACAGAGTGGCTCAGGTTTGTACTTTTGGAAGAATGCTAAGCCGGGCTGCCGTCAGGGATGTTGCCAGGGTCTTGGGATATCCGTATTCAACGGGAGACAGGATTGCAAAAATTATTCCGCCGCCGAAACAGGGCTTTCCGATTACAATTCCACGGGCTTTAGAAGAAGTTTTGGATCTTAGGAATTTATATGATACAGACCCTGACACAAAAAAAGTTTTGGATTTGGCCATTCAAATTGAGGGTAACGCCAGACATGTATCTGTTCACGCGGCGGGCGTTGTTGTCGCGCCAAGCGATATTACGGATTTTTCTCCGATACAGAAAGAGCCCTCGGGAGAAAAGATAATAACGCAGTATGAAATGCACGCCTGCGAGGATGTGGGTTTAATTAAGTTTGATATCCTCGGAATAAGAAACCTGTCTATTCTTGGAGCCGCAGTAGACATTGTAAAGGAGCGTCTGGGGATATTGGTTGATCTTCACTCAATTCCTCTTGATGACAAGAAAACTTTTGAAATGCTGGCAAAAGGGGAAACGATGGGAGTTTTTCAATTTGCCAGCGGAGGGATGACAAAATATTTAACGGAGCTAAAACCAACCCAAATTGAGGACCTAATGGCCATGGTTGCGCTATATAGACCCGGGCCTATATCTCAAATCCCTGAGTATATAAAAAGAAAACATAATCACAAATTGATCAAATATTTGGACCCGAGGATGGAAAAGTTTTTGGGTAAATCTTATGGCCTTATTGTTTATCAGGATGATTTGCTCTTTTGTGCTTTAGACCTGGCCGGCTACTCGTGGGAAGAGGCTGATAAATTCAGGAAAGCCGTTGGTAAAAAAATTCCCGAGGAGATGGCGGCACAAAAGGAAAAGTTTAAGAAAGGGATTGTTGCTAACGGTCAAACGGAGGGTTTTGCTGAAAAACTGTGGGAACTTTTTGAACCATTCCAGTCTTATGGATTTAATAAGGCTCATGCCGCCTCGTACGGAATGGTTGCGTATCAGACGGCCTATATGAAAGCAAATTACTCTGTGGAATATATGACGGCTCTTCTGACAGCTGAGTCGGACGACAAGGATAAAGTTACTGCTGCAATAAACGAATGTGCCAGAATGAAGATAAAAATATTACCGCCGGATGTTAATGAATCGGATGTTGGTTTTACTATCGTCTCGGAAAAGGATTCATTGGAAGGAAAAGCAATCAGGTTTGGTTTTTCCGCAATTAAAAATGTTGGCGAGGCGGCAATAAGTGCAATTCTTTTGGCTAGAAAGGGCGAGAGATTCCTGTCTTTTGCCGATTTTTTGTCGAAAGTTGATGGCAGAAAAGTTAACAAGAAAGTTCTTGAAAGTCTGATTAAAGTTGGGGCAATGTCAGTGTTTGGGTCGAGGGCTGCACTTTTGTCTTCAATGGATTCAATCAGGGAAAAAGTTGTTAAACCCAAAAATGATGATAATCAACAGGGACTTTTTGCCACAGGAGATCTTAAAAAAACTGAGGCTGCCTCAGTTATTACTCTGGAAAATATTCAGGAATTTTCTGATGATGAATTGGAAAGTTTGGAACGCCAGCTTTTGGGTTTTTCGCTTTCGGCTAAACCCATCACTGAAATTATCGGCTCACTTCAGTTTGAGTCCACACATAAGATTTTTGAAATAACCTCGTCGGAAATTTTTTCGGAGATGGTTAAGGTGGCTGGTGTTGTAACGGAAGTGCGGGTAATATTAACCAGGAAAACAGGGGCGGAAATGGCTTTTGTAAAGATGGATGATGGAACAGGCAGTATTGAATTGGTAGTTTTCCCGAAAGTGTTCAAAGAAAGCCGTGATTTCTGGGTCGAGGGCCAGCCCCTTTTGGTTATAGGTAAGGTTGATACCAGAGATGAAACACCTGCAATTTTAGTTGAATCGATTGAAACATTATCGAAGTCGACTGGGGAGAAAGAGAGAGAGGTTTTTGTTAAGATCCCAAAAAATACCGATGCGAACCAACTGAGAAGGCTGAAAGCTCTTTTTACGCAGAATTTAGGGGACCAAACCGGTTATTTAGTATTTGAAGAGGGTAAGAAGATTAAACTGCCTTTCCAGGTTGCTTGGAATGAGACTTTGGCAAAGCAGATTACTGAGATACTCGAAAATAACAAAGAGTAAACCCCAACTTGAAGCTAGCTTGATTTTTCTGTACAATATCAGATTATGGCTCTGAAAATTACATTTAAAGATACTGAGTTTGGTGTAGGCGACAGGGTTCGGGTTGTTCAAAAAATTACAGAAGGTGACAAGTCCCGTGAGGCTATTTTTGAGGGGATGGTTATTGGAATAAAAGGGAGAGAGCCTGGTAAAACTTTTATGGTCCGCAGGATTGGTGAAGCAGGAATCGGAATCGAAAGGATTTTTCCCGTAAATCTGCCGACGATCGATAAAGTTACTGTTGTTAAGAGAGGAATCGAGGGGACTAGGAGGGCTAAGTTATACTACACAAGAACCAAAGCTCCGACCGAAGTTGAGATGATTTATAAGCGAAGCTTGGCCAGCCGGGGCCCTGGTAAAAAAACTGCTAAGGGTGCTAGTATGAAAAGTGGACAAAAAAAGGCCAACAGGCGCTCAAGGAAAACTGGCTGAGGATTATGCAGTAAAACTTCTTCTTCGAAACGATTATAAAGTAATTGACCGGAACTTCAGAAGTAAAATTGGTGAGATCGACATCATAGCAATTAAGAACAATTGCCTGATTTTTGCCGAGGTTAAGGCACGCTGGAGTCAGAAATTTGGGAAACCTGAAGAGGCGGTTACTTCTTCAAAGCTTTGGAAAATCGGCCGGACAGGGGAGTATTATTCGTTATTGCATCCGGATTTGCCTAAAAAATTGAGAATTGAAGTTGTTGCTTTGGAAATAGAAAACGGAAAACTGTCGAGTGCCAGAATCATACCGGTTGATTGAAATATTCTTGAAGAATTTTTTGTAAGTATTAATGTTAATTAAAGGGGGTGAATAAAATAAATGTATAACAATTGGGGAGTGTATCCTACTAACCTGATATTTCCGGGGATTTTAGCCGGATGGTTAAGTATTTTATTAATACCCGTTGCAATTTGGAGCGTATTTTGGATGGGTTGGGCCCTTTGGAAGGCAGCCAAGAATGGCAGCAAGGTCTGGTTCATAATTTTGCTGTTGGTACACACGATGGGAATTCTTGACATTATTTATATTTTTATGGTCTCCAAAAAAAACGGGAAAAAAGCTAGGAAGTAAGATTTTTGCGCTTTAGTGAAAGGCTGTTGACAAGCTTGTTTGTGTTGGTAAAATATACGTCTGTTCTTTTGAAATTTATGTTAGTGGCGCTGTGGACAAGTGGCTAAGTTGCCTTGGGTGAAACCAGGGAGGTCCCAGGTTCGAGTCCTGGCAGCGCCTTGTTGGTGTTCTTTTACTTTTATCTTGCGACTGAGCTTTGAGGAGTTGGAAAGCATCTGTGGATTCATGGACGTCCGTGTATTTGCAGGTAGAGTTCGATTCTCTTCAGTCGCTTTTGGTGAGCACTCGAAGACAACAGTACTTGAGATACAGATTTGTACTGTCATTGCTGCCTCCAAACTGTTTCTCAGGGAGAGTGCTCGCCAAACTTGAGTGTCATAGACACTGCCGGTTTGCAGAGGTGCAGACGGATAAGGTGTTTGTGGCACTCTTTCATAAATTATCGGGCAGGTATACCTAAAGCAAAATCAAAATTTGTCCTTACGAGGATCTGAAAAGAATTTTGAATTTTAGGATTATACCTGCCCGTTTTATTTTTCTCGGATGTATAATGTTTTTGCATGCTTATATTAGGTATCGATCCGGGAACTGCAACTACCGGGTTCGGTCTTGTAAATTTATCTTCAGAAGGGAATGAAGTTGTGGATTGGGGATTGATCGAGACCGATAAAACACTTCTTAAAGAAAAACGCTTGGATTTTATTTTTGAAGAAACTCTTCGTCTTATTAATAAACACAAACCGGACGTGTTTGTGTTTGAAAAAATCTTTTTTGCTACAAATGCCAAAACGGTGATTGCGGTAGGCCAGGCTCAGGGTGTCATGCTTCTGGCCGCATCAAAAGCTAAAGTTCACGTTGAAGAATATGCGCCGGGTACAATTAAAAAGATGATAACCGGAAATGGCCGTGCCAATAAAAAAGAAGTCCAACAACATATTAGGAAGATTCTTGGTGATCGGGTTAAAAGTGAAGCCCATAAAAAGACCCATTTTGACAATGCAGCAGATGCGCTTGCAATTGCTTTGACGCACGCATTTAAAATTAAAGAGGGGGTGAGTAAAGTTGTTTAAGGTAGGAAAAGTTACGCATTACTACGACAAATTGAGTGTTGCCATAATTGATTTGGACGGCACTTTGAGTGTTGGCGATAACATAAAATTTGTCCGCGGCGGTGAGGACTTATTTGAACAAAAAGTTGAATCCATTCAGATCGAGCACGAAAAGAAGGATTCCGCCGGAAAGGGAGATGTGGTAGGATTGAAGACTAATGAGGCGGTTAAAGAGGGGACGGAAGTATTCAAAGTCGGTTGATTGGACTCTTGCACCGGATATTGCCAAAAGATCCTTAAAACTTATTACGGATCTTAAGATGGATTGGATCCTTTACGAAAGACTTTTCTTTTACCGTTCGACGGATTCCAAAGCAAGAGCTTACGCCAGAACTTGGGGGCTACCGTCGCTTTGGCAAAGGGCGTTGGGTGTTGAGCCGGGATACATAATTGAGGTTTTAGCGGAACATTTTGACAAATTAAGTCCGCGCGATCAAGACAAGGTGATTCTTCATGAGCTTACACACATTCCTCACAATTTTTCTGGTGCCCTAGTTCCTCACACTCGCAGAAGAAAGGGTAGTTTTCACAAGAAATTAGATGAGTTGGTTGAGAAATATTTTGAGAATTATAAATAATGAAAATAATAATCCTACACGGGGACGATGAAAGAAAATTGTATGAGAGGCTTTCGAAATTTATTGAAACCGCTAAAAGCCGGAGTTGGGAAGTTGCCTATCTCGATGACCGGTCACAATCTCTCCAGGAACAGTTAAGTTCCCCGTCGCTTTTTGGTGCAGAGCGGTTCTTTATCTTGAGGGATATCATAAGACTGGGTAAAAAAGAGCTTGAGTGGATTAGTAAGAATTTCAATTTTCTCTCAGGGAATCTGATCATTTATCATGAAGGATATATTTCTCAAGTAATGCTTAAGGCTTTACCGAAAGAAAGCAAAAGTGTTCACACTGTCGTGATTGAAGAATTTAAATTGCCCGTGATCCTTTGGAATTTTCTTGATAATTTGTATCCCGGTAATTCGGGAAAGAGTATTAAACAATTTCATCAATTAATCGAGAAAGAAGCTCCTGAGTTTATTTTTACACTTATTGCGAAACTTTTTAGAGATTTATATTGGGTGAAAACTGAATCGGCGACTCTCCCCTACCCAAGTTGGAGAGTAGGGAAGTTGAAGGCGCAAGCTTCGAAGTTTACGATTGATCAGTTGAAATTATTAATTGAAAAACTTGCAGAAATTGACATTAAGGTCAAAACCTCGAAATCCGATTTAGTTTCTGAACTTGACCTACTCATAATTAAACAATTAGAATGATTGCATCCAGATGACAATAGATCCTTCAATTTTTAAAGCCTATGATATCAGAGGAATTTATCCGGACAACATAACTCCGGATTTGGCATATAAATTAGGCCAGGCGTATGCCGATTATGTAAAACCGAAGGGGGAAGTTGTTGTCGGAAACGACGTTCGAATTCATTCAGAAGAACTTAAGAATAAAGCGGCAGAAGGTTTAATGGATTCAGGAATCGACGTTGTTGATATTGGCCTAATTTCCACGGATATGTATTATTTTGCTGTGGGTAACTACGGTTTTGCCGGAGGCATTCAATCTTCAGCTTCCCATAATCCCCCTGAGTTTCATGGTTTCAAGATGATTAGAGAAAAAGTGATCCCCCTGACTTTTGAGTACGGAATTTCTCAGATACGTGATCTTATTCGAAAGGATTCCTTTATTAAATCGAAAACTAAGGGGAAACTTAGGACTCTGAATACAGAAAATGATTACGTTAATTACATATTAAGCTGGCTCAAGGTAAAAAAAGAAAAACCTCTGAAAGTTGTAATCAATCCGAATTTCGGTTACGCGGGAGTAATGTTTAGGAAAATTGTTGAAATGGGAAAACTGCCCATCGAAATAGTTGGGATTAATGATAAACCTGACGGAACTTTTCCCAAAGGCAGGCCCGATCCGTTTATTCCTGAAAACAGGGTTGAGATATCCGAACTGGTTAAGTCGGAGAAGGCTGATCTGGGAATTGCCTGGGATGCTGATGCTGACAGAGTTTTTTTTGTTGCCGAAGATGGAACATTTTTGGAACCTTACTACCTAAATACGGTTTTAATCAAACAAATGTTAAAGAAGTTTCCGGGAGAGAAAATTATATACGACCCCCGTTATACATGGGCCTTGATAGAAGCAATTAAAGAAAATGGAGGAATACCCGTTATATGCCGTGTAGGACATTCATATATTAAGGAGAAGATGAGGGAAGAGAATGCGTTGTATGCAACTGAAAGTAGCGGTCATAGCTACTTTAGAGATTTTTGGTATGCCGATAATGGAATGATTCCCGTAGTGCAGATTTTGGAGTTTTTGACTGAGAATCACATTAAACTTTCAGATGTTGTCAAGCCTGTGATGAATAAGTATTTTATCTCGGGAGAAATTAATACGGAAGTTACCGATAAAGAAGCAAAAATGAAAGAAATAGCAGATAAATATTCTGACGGTAAAATTTCTCGATTGGACGGGGTCGGGATTGAATATGAAAACTATCGTTTTGTTGTTAGGCCGTCGAATACAGAATCCTTACTGCGTCTTACGTTGGAAGCAAAATCGAAAGAAATAATGGAACAGAAAAGAGATGAGATTTTGGATATAATTAGAACGTGAGGACACGATAAGATTATGAATACGAATTTAGATTCACTTGGTGTAGAGGAATCGTTAACGCTTTTCCCTGATCAGATCAGAGAGTGCTGGAAACAGACATATGCCTCAAATATTCCCCAAATTTTTCCGAAATCTTTAGTCGTGAGTGGTATGGGTGGGTCAAGTAATGCTGCGAAAATTCTTCAGGGGTTATACGAGTCGGAACTTACGGTACCGTTTGTTGTCTATAATGATTATGGTCTTCCGGCATGGGTAAACTCAGATACTTTGGTTGTGGCCAATTCCTATTCGGGGAATACGGAAGAGACATTGTCTTCTATTGAGGTCGCGAATAAAATCGGGGCAAAGATTTTAGGGTTAGCGACCGGCGGGAAAATTGCAGAAATGATTAAAGTAGGTGTGATTTCAGGTGCGATTTTTGACCCCGGAGAAACAAACCCGACGGGTTTTCCAAAAACAGGTCTTGGCGCTTCTTTCGGCGCTCTTGCCGGTATATTAAGTAAGGCCGGGATTTTACCTCTTGCAGAAGCAGAAATAAATTCAGCGAGTATAGAACTGGTTGAAATCAGAAAAAGTTGGGATGTTAAAGAAATGGCCCAATGGATTCATGGTTCACTCCCGGTTATTTTTGGTGGGAGACCGTTTTTGGGTTCACTCAATGCGGGTCGGAATGCTATGTGTGAAATTTCACGGAATTTCACACAATTTTATGATTTCCCGGAAGTTAACCATGTGCTTGTCGAAGCAATGCAAAAACCAGAATCAACCAAGAATATAAAATATCTATTTTTCGAGAGCGAATTTAATAATGATCGAGTTAAATTGCGTTATGAAGTAACTAAAAAAATATTGGATGAGCAAAAATTGGGATATAAAACTTACGGACTGAAAGGCAGGACTAAACTTGCTCAATCTTTGGAAATTCCCTATTACTGTGCTTGGATTGGGTTTTATCTTTCGGTGCTCGATGGGAGTGACCCCGGTCCGGAACCCTGGATAACCAAACTTAAAGAATCTCTTTCTCAACCCGTTCATTAAAGATATAATGGATTTATGTCTGCCCAACCGATAATAGCTTTCTTCAAGGAAATTGATAAAAATGACACCGCTCTTGTTGGCGGAAAGTGCGCAAACTTGGGTGAAATGACCCAGGCAGGTTTTCCTGTTCCAAACGGTTTTGCAATTACGATTGCCGCATACGAACTTTTTTTAAAAGAAAATGGTCTAATTAATAAAATTTACAATCTTCTTAAAACTTTGGATGTAAATGATCCTTCACAATTAAACCAGGCCGCAAATAAAATTCAGAAAATGATTATTAATGGCAAACTTCCGGATGAAGTTGTTCATGATGTGATCAGCTCTTATAAAAAGCTTTCGGGTACTTTTAAGCACACCTTGGTGGCAGTTCGTACATCGGCTACAGCTGAGGATATGCCACAAAGCTCTTTTGCAGGGATGGGGATTACCGTTTTAAACGTTAAGGGTGAGGCAAATGTTCTTACCGCAGTTCGCGAATGTTGGGCCTCGCTTTTTACCGGTCGGTCTATTTATTATCGGGTTGAAAACAAAATCCCTCACGAAAAAGTTAAAATCTCGGTGGCTGTGCAAAAAATGGTGCAGTCGGAAGTTTCCGGAGTCATGTTTTCTATTGATCCTGTAACAAATGATAAAGATAGGGTTATTATCGAATCGGTTTGGGGTTTGGGAGAAATGATTGTACAGGGGTCAGTTGTTCCGGACACCTATGTTGTTCAAAAGGATACTTTCGCAATTCTTTCAAAAGAAATTTCGGATCAAGTTATTCAACTGGTAAAAACTAAAAGCGGTGAAAATAAGGAACTTAAGGTATCTGATAAAATTCGAAACACGCAAAAGATTTCCGATGAGGAAATTATTGAATTGGCCAAACTTTCGGTTAAATTACACACGCACTATTATTTTCCTCAAGACACGGAATGGGCCAAAGAAAAGGGCAAGCTCTATATTGTTCAGACGCGCCCGGTTACTGCAATATCCACAACAACAAAAATTATGAAAGAGGATAAGAACGGATTTAAAATTGCCCAGGCCCCAATTTTGACAGGAAGTCCCGCTTCTCCCGGAATCGGAACAGGACCGGTTAAGATTCTTAAAAGCCCCAAAGAAATCGGTAAAATTGTTAGAGGAGATGTTCTAGTCGCTCCGATGACTTCCCCCGATTATGTTCCTGCAATGAAGAAATCTGCTGCAATTATTACGGATCAGGGCGGGCAGACCTCACACGCTGCTATAGTTTCAAGAGAACTTGGCATTCCTTGTGTTGTAGGCACGGAAGAAGCAACCAAAAAACTTAAAGACGGCCAGATTGTTACGGTTAACGGTGAAGCAGGACAGATATTTTTGGGGGCAAACATCGGTGAGGTTAGAAGTGAAAAGCTGAAAGTTAAAAGTGAGGAAAAATTCAAACACACGAAAACGGCAACGAAAGTCTATGTTAATTTGGCGGAGCCGGAGCGGGCGAAGGAAATCGCAAAGTTAAATGTTGACGGTGTTGGACTTCTCCGGGCTGAGTTCATGATTGCAAATATCGGAATCCATCCGAAAGAAGCCATCAAAAGAAAGGAGCAGGGAAAATTTATTGAGAAACTAAGCCGTGATCTGGAAACTTTTTGTAAAGCTTTTTATCCCAGACCGATTACGTATAGAGCCACGGATTTTAAAACAAATGAATATAGAAGCTTACTTGGGGGTAAATATTGGGAGCCGGTTGAACCAAATCCGATGCTGGGATTTAGGGGTGCCTTTCGCTATGTCGCAAACCCGGAAGTGTTTAATTTGGAACTGACCGCGATTAAAAATGTTCGGGAAAAATACGACAATTTGCATTTGATGATTCCTTTTGTCAGGTCTCCTGAAGAATTGGCAAAAGTGAGAAGACTTGTTGCCAGTGAAGGACTTTTTGAAAAGCCGTCATTTAAGTTTTGGATGATGGTTGAGATTCCGGTAAACGTAATTCAGATTGAGGATTTTATTAAAGTCGGAATTGATGGGGTTTCAATCGGAAGTAATGATTTAACCATGTTAATCGAAGGAACGGATAGAGATAATTCAGAGGTAGCTCAGGAGTTTAATGAGCGGACTCCTGCGGTTTTATGGGCGTTGAAACGTGTTATATTGAAGTGTTCCGCCGAGGGAGTGACAACATCTATTTGTGGACAGGCGCCAAGTGAGTATGAAGACTTAGTTAAAAAACTGGTAAGATGGGGAGTAACCAGTGTTTCGATTAACCCCGATTCGATTGATAGGGTTCGCGGAGTTATAGCTGAAGCTGAAAAGGAAATTTAGGTATGGCAAAAATACATCAGGTATGGGCTAGGGAAATTCTTGATTCAAGAGGTATTCCAACTGTGGAAACAGCCTGCATGTTGGATAACGGACAAGTTGCGGTATCATCCGTTCCAGCGGGAACTTCTACCGGAACACATGAAGCTTTGGAACTACGCGACGGGGATAACACAAGATATTTGGGGTTAGGGGTTTTGAAAGCAGTGGAGAATGTAAATGCTGTTTTAGGGCCGGCTGTTATCGGTATGGATCCCAGTGATCAAGCCGGAATTGATAAAAAACTTATCGACCTGGACGGAACAGAGAATAAATCCAAATACGGTGCTAATGCAATACTTTCCATTTCCGAAGTTGTTACCAAGTGTGGCGCGATTTCTACAGGCCAGCCGCTTTATGGCTGGATTTATTTATTAGCCTCAAAGGCTAATATTACACATAAAGTAAGGATTCCAACCCCGCTTTTTAATATGATAAACGGAGGATTGCATGGTGCCGGTAATTTGGATTTTCAGGAATTCTGGGTTGTACCAGCCAGTAATAAAAGTTTTATTGATGGTCTTCAAATGGGTGTGGAAATTTATCAAACAATTGGTCAAAACCTTGCCCATAGAGGCGCAATCCACTCGGTTGGTCAAGAAGGTGGTTACGCTCCCAACCTTTTTACCAATACAGATGCGTTTGAGGTTTTTATTGAATCTATTAAACAAACGAGATATTCTCTCGGACGCGATATTTTTTTGGGGCTTGATGTCGCCGCAAACTCTTTTTATAAGGACGGGGAATATCTGATTAAGGATAAAAGTAGCGGTATGGACGATTCGCAATTTCTTGAATATTATAAATCTCTGATTGATCAATATAAGCTGGCGATATTAGAGGATGCATTTTATGAAGATGCTTGGGATAGCTGGAAAAGCCTTTGCGCCGAGATGTCAAATCAGTTGATAGTGGTTGGGGACGATTTACTTGCGTCAAATCCCAAGCGTGTTCAGAAAGCAATTGAAGAAAAGTCTTGTAATGGGGTGGTAATAAAGCCGAACCAAATTGGCACAATATCCGAAGCGTTAAATGTTGTTAAGATGGCAAAAGCTGTTGGTTGGAAAATTGTTGTTTCCCATAGATCCGGTGAAACCAATGACAGTTTTATTGCCGATTTTGCTGTAGGAGTCGCTGCCGACTATTTGAAATCCGGCGCCCCGGCAAGAGGCGAACGTGTAGCTAAATATAATCGCCTTTCCGCAATTGAGATGGAATTGGCCCAAATAAAATAAATGTTAGAAGAATCTTCAAGTTTGGTTCTTTTGGTAATTCTTGACGGCTGGGGGATAGCTGCCCCGGGTCCTGGGAACGCTCTTTCCCAGGCTGAACTACCTAATATGAACAAGTTTCTTGCGTCCTACCCACACACGGAGTTGCAGGCATCGGGTGAGGCTGTGGGGCTTCCCAGGGGAGAGGACGGAAATACCGAAACAGGACATTTGAATTTGGGCGCCGGCAGGATAGTTTATCAGGATTTGCAAAGAATAAATATGAGTATAGCTGACGGAAGTTTTTATCAAAATCAGGTTTTAATTGGAGCGATAGACCATGCAAAAGCCAGTAACAGCAATCTTCATCTTATGGGTTTGATAGGTGCAGGAGGCGTACACAGTAATATTGAACATCTTTTCGCTTTAATCGATCTTTGCAAACGTCAGGAGTTCAATCGGGTTTTTCTACATCTTTTTACTGACGGCAGGGATTCTCCTCCAACCGCCGCCAAGATTTATATAGGCCAGCTCAAGGAAGTCCTAGCCAGGCAGGGGG
>Ga0209777_10002201_pt1 | contig 26214 bp, 19 predicted proteins | sample FrelakmetHBP12HB_FD_187147 | JGI IMG/M metagenome (GOLD analysis project Ga0209777, IMG submission 187147) | Freshwater lake sediment microbial communities from the University of Notre Dame, USA, for methane emissions studies -HBP12 HB (SPAdes)... | ecosystem: Environmental > Aquatic >... | reverse complement strand
CACTATGAAAATTCCATGGCAACTATATGCGTATTATGGGCTGATTATGGGCCTTGTAGTTAGTATGATTCACATGGTTCCCATACAAGCGACTGCTAACAAGTGGTTTAGAAAACGTGCCGGACTTGTAACAGGAATTACATCAGCTGGTTTTGGGGTAGGTGTCGCCATATTCGTGCCAGTCATGACAAATATATCTAACTCCTTGGGCTGGAGATCAACTTCTATGCTTTATGGAGTTAGTTCTGGTACCATTATTATTTTACTGGCTCTTTATGTTATTCGTGATACTCCAGAATCCATAGGGCTTCATCCAGACAATAGGAATTCTAGTGATATTTCAGAAAATAATTTAACGATCGAGAAATATGTATCTGTTGGTGATGCAATTAAAACAGTTCCCTTCTGCTTATTATTCGTTGCCTATAGTCTGGTTGGTTTTCCCTTACAAGGGATATTAGGACATTTGGTAATGTGGGGAGTAGATACTGGAAGTTCTAAAGCAGCAGCTGGAGCCTTTGTTACTGCAATGTTCTTACCTTCTATTGCCTCTAAAATAGGAGGAGGGTGGATCGGAGATAGATTGGGAAAAAAGCGAGTAATTGTAATAAGCCAGCTATATTGTGTATTACTTATGCTTTGGGCATGGCAATCAATACACACAAGCCAAACTTTAAAAACCTTTTCCATATTATTAGGGATAGGTTATGGTATCCCTATGGGCCTCTTTACTCCATATCTCACTGAGCTTTTCGGCAGAGCCAATGTGGGTGCCTTATTTGGTATTCTGACATTAGGGCATGGTTTAATTGGGGGTTGCGGTCCTTTACTTTGGGGCCACATCTTCGATACTTATGGCAACTATAATCTAGCATGTCTTATATCTGCGACTTGCTATGGTGCAGTTGCCATAGCGGTATTTCTTATTAGCTCAACTCCTCAAAAGTCTGAAATAAAGAAAGATTTACACCCGTGTTTGTCTGGGTAGAGTGGAGAACATAGGGAGGAGATGCCGTACTCTATTTTGATATTCGAAATGAAGGATTCCAAATTTCTTCTCCTCGACATTTAAGTTAATAGAAAATAATTAAAACGTACTCTATCAAGGAGATGGTAGTCTATATAAAAGGAGGCACGTCATGTCTGAGCAATGGAGGTTTTTGAATTTAGGATATGTAGAACCAGTGAGTTACTGGACGTACCCTGAAGCAGTAACAGTGGCTAAGGCGACAGGAAAGGTACCTAATACCATAGTTTTTTCGATCCCTAATAGGAAAACTGTTAACCTAGGTTATTATCAGGATGCTGAAAAAGAGGTAAACCTCAATTTATGTAAAGAAATGGAAGTAGATGTTGTCAGGCGGTTTGGATTTGGAGGAGGAGCTTTATTATATGACACTAACTCTCGGCTATTTCATATTATTGTTAATAGTGACAGATTCCCAAAGAATTATGAAGAATTAATCAGTTATTCGAGCAAATCGTTACTAAAAGGGGTTCAGAATTTGGGGATTAATGCCAAATTTGTCCCCATTAACGATGTTATTACTGATTCCGGGAAAAAAATTGGAATGTGCTCTAATTTCAGAACTGATTTTGAAAATGTTACCTATGTAACAATATCACTTCATAGAGATGTTGACATAGATTTGGCGATGCGATTAATAACCCCCCCTGCCGAGAAATTCAAGGATAAAGATGCTAAGGCGGTAAAAGATAGGATTACTACCATAAGCAAGGAACTTGGGCACCTTGTCTCAACCAAGGATCTCATGGAAGCAACAAGAAAAGGGTTTGAGGAGGCCTATGGAATTGAACTGTATGACGGGGAATTGACAAAGGAAGAGACGGAATACCATAACAAAGCGATCGAAAGGAATTCCAGTGCCGACTTTTTGTATAAATATTCTGAGAAGGTAAAATTTAGGGATGAGATAGATTTAATTAGGGAGGGTAAACTTAGAAGATCAGGGTTTATTTATAAAGGGAAAAAACTGATCAGAGTTGTTGTATTAACCGATGCAGACCATATAAGGAATATAATGATTTCCGGAGATTATTATGCCTATCCATGGAACATTACGGATCAGATTGAGTCTGTTTTGAAGGGGTGCCCGATTGATAAGGATATCATACTAGAAAAAGTTAAGGATAAATTTCATGAAGTACATGGGGAAATCGCTTTAATATCACCTGATGAATTTTCAATACCTATCATACAAGCATTATACCATGGAAAGAAATGAAATTGTATGAAAGGACACTTTTTTTATTTTTTAAGTTCAGGAAAGTTCAGCTGGAAAAAAATGCCAATTAGAAAGGAGAGAAAGATGGTTACGAGAAGTAAAATCAAATTTGGATTAGTAATATGTATTATCTTGTTATCTACAATACAACCATATCTTTGTGAGGCGCAAGAGGGAACATCAACAAAAACGCTGAAGATCGGTGGCATAATGCCTCTTAGTGGTAAAGGGGCCGCCCTTGGCGTTCCGTTCCATGATACTATAATAATGCAAGCAGAGGAATACAACAAAGCCGGAGGGATCCTTGTTGGTAAACAAAAGTATAAAATAGAACTTATTATCGAGGATAGTAGGTATACAGCAGATGGTGTAAAGGCAGCCGCAGAAAAACTAATTTACAGGGACAGGGTAAAATTCATTTTAGGACCTGTTATATCACCGGGTTGTTTGCTTATTAATCCGATTGCAGAAGAAAACAAGATTCTACATTTAATGAATAGCGTTAGTCCAAAATCTCTTGGTCGAGAGTATACTTTTGCTTTCCGGCCTTACATGACCTCTACAGAAAGGACTCCATCCCAGTATTTATGGATGAAGAAGAATATGCCTGATGTAAAAAGAATTGGAACCATTAACATTAATGATGAAACAGGATACACAACTGCTACAGCGGTTGCTAAAGCTACAAAGGACTTTGGATTTGAATTTTGCGAACCAGTTTATTTCCCCCGTGGCACTTCTGACTTTTTTCCTATGATGACTAAATTATTATCCACGAAACCTGATTTCATTGACTTTGGATCTTCTGCTTTAGGTGAAGTTGCCTTGGAAGTAAGGGCAGCCAGGCAATTAGGATACAAAGGTTATTTGTCTCTATCATTCCCCCAAGATCCTCTTGAGTTATGCAGGATTGCGGGGAAAGAGAATGCGGAAGGTTTTATATTTATGGACACCCTCATTGCAGAAGCTTTGCCATCAACTAAAGCTTTTAAGGAAGCCTATGTGACCAGGTGGGGTAGTTGGAATCCATATGCACTTAAATGGTGCGTGTTTCTCCCTGTTTTAGTTGACAGTCTAAAGGCTGCAGGAACGGTTGAAGACACTGCAAAGATAAGAGATATCATGGCGAAGATGGAATTTAACACTATCATGGGTCATCTTAAGTGGGCTGGGCTGAAAACGTATGGTATTGCACGTCAGATTTACACCCCCTTCGGAATTGCTAAGGTAGAAAATTGCAACCTAGTCAGTCTCGGCATTTTGCCAGCAGAGAAGGTAATGGAAGCAATGGGGGAAAAATAATATTTAGTCAAAATCAGTTCACATTTTTATTTAAGAATAACAGGACAAAGTAAATCGATAAATTGACTTTTGTCGCTTGAAGGGTCTCTACGTAATTGATATGAATTGACAAGGGGATGAACATGGAGAGAAAGGATGCATTGTTAGCAAGCTTAAGAAATCAAATAAAAAATATCTATAAAATCGATTTTTACAAAAACAAATTGAAAGAAGCTGGGATACACCCTGAAGACATAAAAACAATGGATGATTTTAAAAAGATTCCTTTCACAGATTTTAAGGAATTTGAGAAAGAGGTTTTTGAAAATCATCCTCCCTTTGGAAGCTTCTTTGACAAAAAAGTTACTCGGATAAATTTTACTCCGTCAAATAAGGGGTTAATGCCTGTTCTCAATACAAAAAAGGATTTGCTGCTTATGAATAAAGCAAATGCAATGTCTTATTCGAAAGCAGGTTTGGAAAAGGGGGACGTTCTACTTAATACAATTAGTTGCCACGTGTTTGCCGGAGGTCTTCAAATCCATGATGCGGTTGAAACGCATGGAGCTAAAATCATTAGTGTTGGACCAGGCGAGACGGAAAGAACGTTAGAAATTATTAGAAGGTTCAAGGTAAACGCTCTTTATACAAACCCAAGTTTTTCTATGAAGTTAGCAGAGATGGGGATGAAAGGCATTAAGATTCTTTTCGCAGGCGGGGAGCCGTTTTCTTCCGTGAAAGGGTATAAAGATAAAGTTAGAGAGGCACTTGGTAAAGATACATTACTCATAGACGCATATGCTCTTTCTCATAGTATGCCCACAGGCCGTGAATGTCGACTTGAAAATGGAATTCACATCATTGATGATCTTGTGTTTGTTGAAATTATAGATCCCCAAACAGGGGAAGTGTTACCAGATGGGCAACGGGGTGAGATAGTCATTACACAGTTATATAAAGAGGCTATGCCATTGTTTAGGTTTAGAACGGGTGATCTATCTCTGATGGAGCATGTTAAATGTGAATGCGGCTACGAGGCAACCTTGCCAAACGGAGTTTTTGGGCGAGTTGATAATATGGTCAAAATTAAAGGAGTCAAAGTATACCCTTCTCAGATTGCTTATGTTCTCAAAAGCTATGAAAATCTGAAAGAGAGTCCTTTTAGATTAATTATTTCAAAAAAAGAATCTGGTGGTGATCACTTTGTTCTTACAATTAAATCTAAATTTACAGGTGATATGGATAATTTGAAAAGACATTTTAAAGAGACACTCTTAATTCAGGTAGATGATCTAAAATTTGTTGAGAATTTAACAGAGGGTCCGATGATTGAAGACAATAGGTGGCAATAAACTTATCCTATTGTTTTAAAGAGTGGAATGAAGGATTTAAACCATCAGAATTATCCTTTTGTAGGTATATGAGGGGGAGAAAAGATATTTTGAGGGGAAACCACAGAGGAAAATTATGGGAGTCTGGCTATGAATTTTGATATTCCTGAGGAGATGAAAATTCTGACAAAAGAGATTCGACGTTTCGTAGAAAAAGAGATAGATCCCATTTCTGATGAGATAGAAAGGAATGGTAAGATACCAGATGATCTTATTAGAAAAATGAGAGAGCTTGGGTTTTTTGGGTTCACAATCCCACAAGAGTATGGAGGCGGTGGGCTATCTATCCTGGAACAATGTATGGTTTATGAGGTGTTAGGCAGAACCAATTCATGTATTCGCACCTACATTGGATCAAATAGTGGTCCAGGCGTGGAATGTATTATTGCGGATGGGACTGAAGATCAAAAAAGGAAATATCTCCCTCGACTGGCTAAAGGGGATATAATTGCTGCTTTCGCCGTTTCAGAGCCCAATACCGGGTCCGATATCAGTGAAATTCAAACGGTTGCCGAAAAAAAGGATGGTTGTTTCACTTTAAATGGGACAAAATTTTATATTACTATGGGGGATGTTGCTAATGTATATATTGCTCTTGCTTATACAGATAAAAAAGCTGGGGTGAAAGAAGGGATGACCTTATTTATTGTTGAAAGAGGATTCTCTGGACTTTCAATCGGGGCCATTGATGAAAAGATGGGACTCAGAGGATCCAATACATGTGAAATAATATTGGATAATTGTGTTGTTCCAGAAGACAATTTAATTGGTAGAGTGGGTAATGGGTTTAAAATTGCCTTGAAAGGTATCGATGCGGGCAGGTTGGCGATAACGGCAGTCGCAGTTGGTGCAGCGTCAAAATTGTTGGATTTAGCGATTGAATATTCAAAAGAAAGGAAAGCCTTCAGTAAGCCGATTAACGAGTTTCAAGCAATAAAATTTAAGTTGGCTGATATGGCGACTGATATCTATGCGGCTAAAATGATGATGTATCACGCTGCGTGGATGGCAGATCAAGGAAAATCTGCAATTAAAGAAATATCAATGGCAAAAGTGTTTTCGACGGAGATGGCAAATCGTGTAGCTTATGAAGCACTTCAAATCCATGGCGGGATGGGTTACATGAAAGATTTAGGAATTGAAAGGATGTATCGTGATGTAAGAGTCCTCACAATATACGAGGGAACCTCGGAAATTCAAAGATTGACTATAGCTCAGCAACTTTTAAAATGATGTCCCATTCCGTATCGGAAATGAGCTCATACGGCTAAAACGCTTTTCTGCCACGATGCCGGGGGATGATTCCGCCAAGAATTGAATCATTTCGTTTTTTCACAATCAAAGGATGCTCAATTAGTTCTGGTTCTGTGTGAATATCTTGATGGTCTTTGAACACCGAGTTTCTTCATCCGGAATGCCAAAGTTGAAGGGTGGATTTTGAGGAGTTCTGCTGCACCCCCCAATCCCCGAACTTTCCATCCAGTTTTCTGGAGTGCCCACATGATGTGACGACGTTCATTTTCCTGGAGGCTGGTTTCAGTACCCGTGTCTGGAAATTCTGTGGAGCTGATCTCCAGTTCAGGGACCAAAAAAGTGGGTCCGGCACTTAAAATAGCCCCCCTCTCAATGATGTTTTCCAACTCACGGACATTTCCCGGCCAATCATAGCGGATTAGCTTCTCCATTTCCAGATCGGGGATTTTCTCAAAGGCCTTCTTCAACTTACTACCGTAGATTCTAATAAAATAATGGGCAAGAAGTGGAATATCCTTTTTCCTTTCTCTGAGCGGAGGGACATAGATGGGAAAGACATTGAGTCGATAATAAAGATCTGGCCGAAACTTATTAATCTTAACATTTTGTTCGAGATCACGGTTAGTGGCGACTACAAGCCGGAAGTCAGAATGGAGAGTTTCAATTCCTCCGACTCGCTCAAATTCCTTGTTTTGCAGAACCCGTAGTAATCGGACCTGGACTTCCATTGGAAGTTCCCCGATTTCATCTAAAAAGAGAGTTCCTCCATCAGCAAGCTCAAATCTACCGGCCCGTCGGTGAGTGGCACCTGTAAAGGCTCCCTTTTCATGCCCGAATAATTCGCTGGTAATCAGGTTTTCAGAAAGAGCACTGCAAGGGACCGCTATGAAAGGTTTATCACGTCGAGGACTATGACGATGAATAGCCCTGGCAATTAGCTCCTTGCCGACACCGGTTTCACCTAAAATTAGGACAGTGGTGTCAGTCCTAGCGACCTGATCCACTTGCGACAGCACACGCTTAATAGCAGAACTCTCTCCCAGAATTTCCTCGAAATGCAGGTTCTGAACATGTTGTTCTTGAAAGTATAGCTTCTCGTCTCTCAATTTTTGGTTTAACCGTTGGATCTCTTCATAGGCCTCTGTATTGTCAAGAGCAAAGGCTGCCTGGCCCGCAAAATAGGCTAGGAGTTCAAGGTCCGACTGTTTAAAGGCACTGCTGAGGAGGCGATTGTCATGGTATAAGATTCCCACTATTTTGTCCCTGAGAACCATAGGAACGCAGATACATGAGCGAATACTATCATTAGAAAAAGATCTAAGAATACGGCCCTCGCCTGTATGGGCAACTTCTCCAATCAGTTTCATGGAGGAGTCAAAATTCGGATGTGCAATATCACTTGGAGTAAGGTTTTTAGAGGCCCTGAGAAGAAGCCTTGGGAGATTAGCATTCTCCTCTAGTAAGAACATGGCTCCCCTTTCCGCCCCTGTTATCCGGTTGACGGTAGAGATAATGTGTTGCACTAGGTCTTTGTTATCTCGAATAGTCACCACTTCTTGGCCTAATTTCAAAATCTCCTTAAGAAGATTTTGATCAGAAGGTGGATTATTAGCAAGGGATTTGAGGTCATCTGGGATTAGGTCTTCACTGTAGGGATTCAAAATCTTGGTGGCCATCAAGACTATTTCTCGAGCTTGTTGTTCGTTTTCAAGCAACAAATACTGGCGTGCCAGTTCCAATTGAGACCTTGCTTGTTCAATCTGGTGACCAGCGTCCTCAAGCGATCTCAGTGAGAATTTAAGTGACTCAATGATCCTGTCATGAGGAAGACCTTTTTGTCTTTCAAGGAGAGCTTTGTATTTGTAAGCGATTCCTTTCATGAAGACATTGTTACTCCTTATCATATGCTGTATTTCCTTTTCCAGGGAAAGTCCCCCAATTCGAGGGAGTTTCCCCTGTTCAATAGCCCAGCAAAGCTCCATCAGATAAGAGTAAGGCGATACATCTACGTTGACCTGCCGAGTGTATAGGAGGTATTCCTGAAGGCAAGCAATAGATCGCTTATTATTCCCGTTGAGATAATAAGCAAGAGCAAGGACTACATTTCCTCTAATTCGTACCCATTCAGCATGTTCTTGGGTCGCTTCTTTCAGTGAACATTCTAAATATTGAATAGCCTCATCGATGCGGCGAATATCGAGCATGGTGGCACCTATTGTATATCCTGCATGAGCCGCTGAGTATCGATCCCCTCTCTCTAAGCAATGGGTGCGTATACCATCCATCATTCCCAATCCTTGGGTAACATGTCCAATCATTGCATAACAGCGGCCCACTAGTATTGCACCCAAAAGGGGAAACCTTCCTTGAGGATATTTCTCCACTTCCGGTATAGATTTCTCGTAGCTTTGAACTGCTTCTTTAAAACGCCCCAGCCAGTATAGATAGAAAGTACTGAAAGTGGTGGCCGAGCGTAGTAACCTTGGATCATTTAACTCCTTGGCCATCGACCACCCTTTTTCAAAGTGTCTCAGTGCATTTTGGTATCGAGAGCGAAGCCACTCATTTTTGGCTATGTGCATTTCCAATAGTGCCTGGAGATCTTTTCTATGCCATTTTTTCGCGCGCTCTATGGCATTGTTAAGGACGGAAAGAACCTGTCTGGTATCGTGATGAGCTGTAGACACCTTGGAATACTTGATGGCTGTTTCAGTGAAGAGGGAGTCTGCTTCTTCTCCTGAGAGATGGGAGAGGTCATCGAGAGCTTTGGTATAACATTTCAGGGCGTCCATAGAGTGGTAAGCCTTGAGGTAGACGTCCCCTGCAGTAATCAGCCAATGGATACCTCTTACATCATTATTAGTTATGTGGCAAAGGTATTTAGATATGAGTATAGCTTTATCCTCATCATCCGGAAGTTCCCTCATAAGGAGGTCTGCGGTTTGTCGATATATTCTTTCCTTTTCATCGGAGGCCAAACCGTCTTTTAGACTTTGTTGTTTCTCTAAATCTAAAAAGGAAAAAGTTCCTGGCCCTTTTTTAGTCAGCCAGCCCTGTTTAGTCCCCTCCTCCAAAATATAAAGAATCTGAGAGATTTTTTCTTCAGTTATCTGAACAATCCAGTCAATGGAGAAATCTCCTTCGAATAGTGCAGTCAAGGCTAACAAATGCCCATTCTGATCACGGGTAGAATTAGGTGTTTCCATTTATGCCTCCGCAAAACTTTATCCAGAGATAAGTGCAAAATTCCTTGCTCAATAATAGACCAAATCAAAATAATGTCAAGATGGGACTCAACATATGGATTCAAAGGCACAGTATTTTGTGCATCTTGATATATTTGCATGCGAAGAATTTGATTTAACCCATTATTATTACTGGCTATTTTTATTTATCGCCAAAGGCACACTTTTTGCTGTGAAAGCGTTGATAAAGATTAACACATTCACAGGTTACGATGGTTGTTCGAGCGATTCACACAAAAGGAGACAATCTGGTTAGATCGACCTGATTTTCTCGTCTTGCCCTGAGTACAAACGATTAGTTGCGTTAGTGAGATTTTTCGAGGAACCGTAACAGAGAAATATATCCATCCACTCTAATCTTTTATGGCAAAAAATTTTGACTATATTGAATTCCTATCAGTAAAAAGGGAAGCAGTCGCAGGGTGTATGACATATTAATTCGGGATAAAATTGATGACGCACAAAGAGCAAACAGGAGAAGTGTAAAAAAAGAAGACTTCAAGTCCAGTCAAAATAGTTCACAAAGAAAGGGGGTTTTATTATGAAAAAGAAAGAGTTTGAAGAAGCATTAAGCAATGCGCAGGATGCTTTTGAATCAGCCGAAAGCACCATACTCTGCAGTCGCCGCGATATCCTAAGAGGGGGAATCGGCTTAGGGGTTATAGCTTCAACAGGCGGATTAGCCATGAACCTCACCTCGCCGGGTACCGCCGAGGGGGCAGCCCGTAAGTTGCCCACGAAATGGGATGAGACTTATGACGTCGTCGTCGTGGGGTCTGGGTTCGCCGGGCTTGCAGCGGCGGCAGAGGCGGCCAAGGCCGGGGCTAAGGTTCTGATCCTGGAAAAGATGCCGGTGTACGGCGGGAACTCAATTATCAGTAGCGGATCGTATTGTGCGTGGACCGATAAGTACAAGCTAAGGGAAAAGCTGAACCTCGGGGATGACAGCCCGGAACGGCATATCGAGGATACACTCAAGGGCGGAGATTACTACGGCGACCCCAAACTGGTGGAAATCATGGTCAAAGGGGCTCCGGATGCCCTGAACTGGATGATTGATGAGGGCGGCCTCAAGATCAGACAGGTTCTTAGCGGTGGCGGCGGACACTCGGCGTTCAGGGTACATATATCCGAGGACAGCTATGGCGCGCCGCTCTGTGAAGCATTAAAAAAAATAGGCGAGAAATACAAAACGACAATGCGGCTCGGCACAAAGATTACGTGGATATGGCGGGCCGACCAGGAAGGACCGGTTCTTGGCGTGCAAGTGGAAAAGGGAAAAAAGAAGCAGAATATCGCGGTCAAGAAAGGATTGGTCATAGCCGCGGGAGGCTTCAGCCGGGACATCAAAATGAGGCAGGCGTATAATCCCAGCGTAGTGCCTGAGTACAATAGCACCAACCAGCCCGGCGCAACAGGGGAAATGATCCGTTATGCGCAAGCCATTGGGGCGGACACAATGCAGCTTAATTTCATCCAGCTCTACCCATTTGGAGAGGCTGAAACAGGCCTGCTCGATGCTTATCAGGCCTATGCGACGAGGATCGGGTACGGACCGATTTATGTGAACAAGCTGGGCAAGAGATACGTCAGCGAACTCGAGAGGCGCGATGTGTGCGCACGCGCTCAGATCAAAATGGGGTTGAAGCCGACTTATGTAATTATGAACTACAAGCAGATGGTTAAAGTAGGGGGCGAAAAAGACCTCGAAACGGGTGTGGCAAAAGGACGCTTCATCAAGGGTGACACCATTGAGGAGTTGGGGCGCAAGCTGAACATACCGGTTCCCGCTCTGGTGGAGACGGTGAACAACTACAATCGGTACATGAAGGAGGGCAAAGATCCCGAGTTCAATAAAAGGATCAATAAGGACATGCTGCCGCTCGATGAAGGACCCTTTTTTGCACTGACCGCGTGGCCTGCGGTCCATTTCTGTTGTGGAGGGCTGAGAATAGACGCATCGGCTAAGGTCATCGACATCTGGGACAAACCGATCCCCCGTCTCTTTGCCTGTGGCGAGGTGGCAGGAGGGGTGATGGGGTCGAACAGACTCAACGGGAACGCCTATCCCAGTTGCACGGTGTTTGGCCGTATAGCCGGTACGAGTGCAGCAAAAAAAGAAGCCTAGGGGAAAACAAGGTGATTAAGGTTTTTAGAACATAGCCTCCTGTCTCAATTTTAAGAGGAAGGAAAAAAATCTCATGAATTGGAGGTGGATCGGTTCTTTGATCTCTCTTTTTTTTTGCTCGTTGCCGAGCCATGCGAAAGTCGAAGTCCTGCGAGATCGGCCAAAGCTCAGGTTCCTTCTTGCACACGTTGCCATAAAGACCTTGTATCTGTCCTTCCTCAAAAGCATCCACTGGTCGCAGGCAAAGATATCACGGCGTGCCTTTCTTGTCATATTCCCAGTTCTTCCACGAAGGCCGGACCCAAGCCGTTTTCAACCACCATCCATCGTGCACACGTGAAAACTGACGTAAAGATCCATTGTACTGGCTGCCATACATGGAGTCCCGGAAAGGGTTTGGGACTTCCTAATCAGATGGTTTCTTTTGGAAAGGCTTCCAAGGATCAGATGGACTTAATTAAACAAATCTTCAGCTCTTGGTCAGGTGACCAATATCTGGATGCCCTTCATGCCAATAGGAACATTACCTGTACGGGTTGCCATGGGAATACCCTGCCCGACTCTGGTGATACAGTGGAGAACGACCGGTGTCTGGGCTGTCACGGTAGTGTTGTGGACTTAATGGTAAAGACCACTCCGAAAGACAACCCTGCCCGTAATCCTCACAAATCCCATTTGGGCGAGATCGCCTGCACCGTATGTCATCATGGGCATAGCATATCTCAAGTTTACTGTTTGGAATGTCACCTCAAGTTTACTATGAGAATCCCGGGTGGGGACAAATAATAGGGGTTATGATTAGAGAAAGTCCCTAATAGGGACTGTTGACAATGCAACGAAAAGCAAATACTCCACTTGATCATGGAAGGCAACAATTAGTAGATAAACTATTGGTATTGTTTCGGGCGAAGGGACAGAAGATCTCTTGCTTCGGCGGTCGGGTGCATTCATGATGATTTGAAGCAGAGAGGGGCTTAGAGAGGTTGAGAAAAGCGCTATTTCGACAGAGCGAAGGGTGGAGCGCCTCCGGGGGATCAGAAAGCCTGAAGACTAACCAATGTATCCTTCAGTTCCAATCTTTTCAAGCTTGACACTTTGAAAACATAGTAATAAGGTTTAGCAACAGTAAGACGAAAAAAGGAGGATAAAAGTATGAAGAGAACAAGGAATATGTTTTTGCTATTTGGAGTTGGAATTATTTTGTTGCTCGTGCTTTATCCCTTCTCGGACCTTTGTGCTCAACAAAAGGCGATTCCAACAAAGACATTGAAAGTAGGTTGCATTATGACACTAAGTGGTAGAGGTGCCGGATTTGGAATCCCCTTCAGCAGGACCCTAATAATGCAAATGGAGGAATACAACAAGGATGGAGGGATCAATGTCGGTGGAGAGAAGTACAAAATAGAGCTTATTATCGAAGATGAACAGTACACGGCTGAAGGTGCTAGAATAGCTGCCGAGAAACTTATCCATAGGGATAAGGTCAAATTCCTTTTGGGTCCCGTATCATCGTCAGGAACTTTACTCGTGAACTCAATAGTAGAGGAATTAAAGATTATTCGTTTAACAGTTGGCAACAGCCCAAAAACAGTCGGTCCGCAAAATAAATATGGGTTCCGTCCATACATTACTGTTACTGAAAGGAAACCGGTTATGTATAAGTGGATTAAAGACAATCTTCTTAATGTCAAAAGAATAGGCTGCTTAGGTGTCGATGATGAAACCGGGCATGTAAATGTTGAAGCAGCGAAAAAATGGGGGGAGACTTACGGATTTCAATTTTGTGAACCAGTCTTCTTCCCACGTGGGACAGCTGATTTTTTTCCTTTAACGACAAAGTTGTTAGATATGAAGCCAGATTACATTGATTATGGGTCTGCAGCCGTGGGTGAAGTGGGTTTACAAGTGAAGGCAGGACGCCAGCTGGGTTTCAAAGGATATATGTCATTAGATTTTCCACAAAACTTATCTGAGTTTATCAGAATAGCGGGAAAAGAGAATGTTGAAGGTTTCATGTTCTTCGATACGCTCATTGCCGAAGCTAGACCATCGACAAAGGTCTTCATGGAGGCTTATGTAGCCAGGTGGAAGGATTGGGATCCGTATGCAATCAAATTTAGCGTATACCTGCCTATTTTGATAGAGACCCTAAAAAAAGCAGGCACCGTTGAGGATACGACAAAGGTAAGAGATACTATGGAGAAAATGGAATTCGATACCCCAATGGGTCGTATTCGGTGGTCAGGAGCAAAGACTTATGGCATTGCCCACCAGATTTTTACCCCCTTCGGAGTGACGAAAGTTCAAAACGGTGAGCTTGTTGGCATTACTGTTATACCAGCGGAGAGACTATTGGAAGTATTAGGTGAAAAATAGTAGAAACCTTTTTCTCAAAGGAAGAATTTGTATTGGGAAGTTTAAGTAAGCATTTCCCTTGAGCTTCACATGTATTAACTATTAATTAGACCTCAATACGATAAGGGTTAGAGGACTCTATTTTTTCAGACTAAACGAATAAAACTTATAAAGCTAGGTAGGAAAGGGATATATAAGATCTTCTTGCAGAAGCCTGGGGACAGGATAAAATTAGAAAATTAATTAAGAAGAAAGAATTAATTGAGTTAGGAAGGAGTGCTTAATTGATTTGGCAGGTGATGTTTAACTCACTAACTCTGGGATTGATTTACGCATTAATCGCGTCTGGATTTACCTTGGTTTTCGGTGTAACCCGAATTATAAATTTTGCTCATGGTGAGCTATACATGGTCGGTGGGATGATAATGTACGTCGTCTATACTGTTCTTGAAATACCTTTTCCAGTGGCTTTGGTAGCATCTGCATTAACCTCAGCACTTTTGGGTATCGCCATAGAACGATTTATTATTAGGCGTGTCCGAGGAGGGGAAGCCTTGCAGGTACTGGCTCTTACTGTCGGGGCACAGCTCATAATTATGACCGGAGTATTGGCTATTTTTGGGCCGAGGGACAAACCGGTTCCTAGTGTTGTTACAGGAATTATAAGAATAGGTAACGTTATCATGCCTTGGGAAAGAATAATTGTGATAATTGTTTCAGTAGTCATTATGCTCGGATTGTTTTTCTTCATAAAGTTTACAAAGAGCGGTCAGGCCATGCGAGCTATCGCTCAAGATCCTGAGGCAGCAGCTCTTCAAGGCATAAGAGTTAACTTCATGTATACACTCTCAATGGGGATTGGTTCAGTATTAGCGGGGGTATCCGGTGCCTTGATGTCTCCAATAGTTCCAGTTAACCCATTCATTGGACCACACGCAACAATTTACGCTATCCTCGTAGTTTGCGTCGCAGGGTTGGGAAACTTACCGGGTGCCATTGTTGGGGGATTGATGCTGGGATTGATAGAGAATTTTGCGTACAGTTTGCTTGGAGGGTTCAGCGAGGTGATCTCCTTTGGTTTTGTCTTAGTCCTGTTAGTATTCAGACCCCAGGGATTGTTTGCTAACAAATAACACGGTTTATAAGCTAAGACACAATTCTCTTAAAAAGTTCATGAAGTTTAGTGTTTTGTTGTTTGACCTAAAGCCTTCTCATTAGAGAGTAAAACGTTATGAAAAGATGGTGGTATTTTCTGACTCTGATTCTTTTCCTGATACCCTTAATCACTCAAGATGGTTATTACATTGGTATAATGATTAATTGTTTTATTTACATTGTGCTGACGTTGACTTTCATGCTGATGATGCAGGTGGGTTTACTAAGCCTGGGTCAGTGCGCTTTCTATGCTATGGGAGCATACTCTTGCACGGTGTTAGTGATGAAGGCAGACTTTTCCTACTGGGTTGCCTTGCCCCTTGGAGCTCTTATAACAATGGCCATTACAACTTTGATTTTCATCCCCATTTTAAGGACAAGAGGACTTTTTTTTGCAATAATGACACTCTGTTTGTCAGCAATAATAGCCCAAATTGCGGGGCAGTGGAATAGCTTTCTTGGTGGCCATACTGGAATCGTTGGGATTCCCGTTCCTGCTGGTATAGGCCCTATAGATTTTACTAATAGGATACATTATTACTTTCTCGCATTGGTCATCCTACTTGTTACGATAGTTGTTATGGCTAGGCTAACACGGAGTCATTTTGGCATCACGCTTAGGTTAATTCGTGATAATGAATCCCTTGCCGAGCACACAGGCATCAACCCTTTCAAATATAAACTTGCAGCTGTGTCGATCGCTAGCTTCTTTGCAGCTTTAATGGGCGGGTTCTATGCCCCTTATGCGAAATACATACACCCGGAGATCTCCAGTATTTGGGACTCTCTGTACGTTCAGATTTACGGCATTACAGGCGGATTGGGCTATCCCGTTGGTGGTGCAATTGTAGGTGCAGTAGTGCTTAAAATATTACCTGAGTTGATGCGCGTGGCGCAAATATTTCAGCCGATGTTCTTTGGGGCTGTTCTTATAATAGTAGTGTTGTTTTTACCTCATGGATTAATGGGCTTATCTGGAACCGCAAAATATTGGTGGACTAAAGGAATACGAGCATAGGGGTTTATGGAACCGTAGCTTTTGATTTCAGAAATTTTTAAAGATGTTTTCTTAGTCAGTTAGAATACGTAGGATAATGGGGAAATGGAGCTGCTAAAAGTAGACAAAATTACAAAAAATTTTGGGGGATTGCAGGCCCTTCATGAAGTCAGTGTATCGGTCAAGGAGGGAGAAATTGTAAGCATAATTGGCCCCAATGGATCAGGCAAGACCACTTTATTTAATGTTATTACAGGTGTTTACCGGCCGACAAAGGGAAGTGTAATATATAGGGGAGAAAATATTACTTTCTCAAAAACCCACAAGGTGATATCCAAGGGGATCTCACGGGTATTTCAACTAACCTCTCTTTTCCCCAATGACACGGTATTACAAAATGTAATAGCGGGCAGCTATTCGTGTTCAAAGATCAAATCCCTTGGCGATTTTCTAAATACGAAATCGGCAAGGGAGAAAAGGCAGGAAAGAGAAAGGAATGCGATAGAAATATTACGTTTGTTAAACATGATAACGCTGAAAGACAAAATTGCTGCAAGCTTACCCTATGGGTCTCAAAGACTGCTTGCGCTAGCCATAGCTCGATCTAACAAACCGAAACTCTTACTGTTGGATGAACCATTATGCGGCATGAACCTAAATGAGAAAGCAGAAACCATAGGGTTAATAAAACAAATACATGATCAAGACGGTGTGACCATACTCCTGGTTGAGCACGACATGAAATCAGTAATGGATTTGTCAGACAGGATCGTGGTGCTCAACTTTGGGCAAAGGATTGCCGAAGGTAAACCTGAGGAAATAAGAAAAAACCCTGAGGTCATTCGAGTGTATTTAGGAGTCTGGTTTGACGAAAAAGGGAACGAAGATGCTACTTGAGTTGAAAGATGTAAATGTCCATTATGGTAAGATACAGGCCCTAAAGAGCATCTCGATGACGATTAAGGAAAGAACAATAGTTTGTCTTATTGGAGCAAATGGAGCTGGGAAGTCCACTGTTCTTAAGACCATTAGTGGACTTAATCATCTGACAAGTGGAGAGATTTGGTTTGATGGTAGAAGGATAGACCGTTTGCCGGTTGATGTGCGAGTGGGGATGGGCATTGTCCATGTGCCTGAAGGGAGGAGGATCTTTACAGACTTGACAGTACGAGAGAATTTAAACATGGGCTCTTATACTCGAAAAGATAAACAACCAGTAAAAAGGGATTTAGAAAGGGTTTTCAAACTTTTCCCTATTTTACTGGAAAGGAAGAATCAGAGAGGAGGGAGCCTAAGCGGGGGGGAGCAGCAGATGCTCGCCTTAGCTAGAGGTTTAATGGCGAATCCTAAAATACTTTTATTAGATGAGCCAAGCTTAGGGCTCGCTTTGTTAATTGTTAGGGAAATTGCCGATATTATTAAAGAGGTCCAAAAGGAAGGAGCCACAATCCTGCTGGTGGAGCAGAATGCCAGTATGGCCCTGAGGCTGGCCGACTTTGGATATATATTAGAGACGGGGAGTATTACGCTGGAAGACAATGCTAGAAATCTCTTGCTTAATGAAGCCGTAAAAGAAGCTTACTTGGGTGGAGGATAACATCTTTGGACCATAGTGCTAAAAGACGGGAGAATAAAATGTTGATCATTTATGAAAAGAAGGGCCGGATTGCATACATAACTATCAATCGGCCTGAAGTAAATAATGCCATTGATGGAAAGACAAATGACAGACTGTATGAGGTTTGGAATGATTTTCATAACGATCCTAATTGCTGGGTAGCGATTCTAACAGGGGCCGGAGCGAAATCATTTTCAGCGGGAGCAGATCTTAAGGATATGGAAAACCTCAGAAAGAGCATAGATTCCGGACATAGCTTTGGAGCAATTACAAAGAATTTTGAGACATGGAAGCCAATTATTGCAGCGGTGAATGGTTTAGCTCTTGGAGGGGGATTAGAAATGATGCTCGCCTGTGATATTAGAATCGCTTCAAAAAAAGCGGCTTTTGGCCTGCCAGAAGTCAAATGGGGAATGATCCCCGGAGGAGGTGGTACCCAAAGACTGATGGGAAATGTACCGAAATGTATAGCATTTGAAATGCTTTTGTTAGGCAAGACTATCGATGCAAAGGCAGCATATCAAATCCACTTAGTAAATCAAATTGTACCTCCTAAAGAAGTTATGCCGACCGCAACTAACTTGGCTAAAGATATATGTAAATTAGCTCCATTGGCCGTCAGGGCAGCAAAACAAGCTATGACGCGGAGCTCGTCGATGCCTTTAGAAGAAGGGCTCCGTTTCGAGGATTTACTCGTTAAAAATCTAAGGAAAACTGAAGATGCCAAAGAAGGACTAAAAGCTTTTGCCGAAAGGAGAAGGCCGGTATTCAAAGGTAAATGATTTAATGACCCTATCAGATTTCTTGAGAGAGATTACGAGAAATATTTAAGGATCTATCATTCCTTCTCTTTACTTGACCGTTGTGATATCTTTCCAAAAATTGGTCTGTAGTTACGTAATCAGCTTGCTGACAAATTGAGCATCACCTTGGATAGTTGACTATGATGAGGACCTCAAAAAGCATTTTGTTTGAACCGATCAGGATAAAGAATATGGATTTGAGAAACCGATTCGTTAGATCAGCCACCTACGAAGGCTGTGCAGATGACGGTTATGTTACAGACAAGCAAGTGAATCTCTACGCTACTCTCAGCGAGGGTGGGGTTGGGTTAATCATAACCGGTATTACATACGTCCACGATAGTGGTCGATTCTCAAAATTTCAGAATTCTATCGCAGGAGACGAATTTATAGATGGACTTAAAAGATTAACCTCTGTTGCACATCAACGAGGAATAAGGATTGCCGTTCAGCTGTTTCATGCAGGGAGGGAGGCAAAGTTTCCCCAATCAAGTGATAGGGTACCGATTGCTCCATCTTTTCTCGAAGCGGATGCGTATTTCAAGGGTGGATATCGTGCCATGACAGAGGATGAAATTTGGAAGATTGTAGATGCATTTGGAGACGGAGCCAAAAGGGCTAGAGAAGTCGACTTTGATGGTGTACAAATCCACGGGGCTCATGCGTATTTGTTAAGTCAATTCCTTTCACCTTATACAAACCGTCGGGATGACAAATGGGGTGGTAACTTAGTAAATCGCCTTCGCCTCCACTGCGAAATATATCAGAACATAAGGCGCAAGGTTGGTGAGGATTATCCCGTACTTATAAAAATTGGAGTCCAAGATGGTTTTCCTGGCGGGCTTGAATTCAACGAAGGAAAGCTGGCTGCTCAATACTTGGCTGAATTCGGTTTTGATGCTTTAGAAATTAGTCAGGGGCTGAGAGGTTTAGGTTACGAAGGTACAGAGTTTCGGACAAAGATCAATAGTACCAAACGCGAAGCTTATTTTCGCAATTGGTGCAGCGAAATAAAGAAAAAAGTGGATATTCCTGTCATGTTGGTTGGCGGACTAAGAACCTTTGAACTTATGGAAGAGATTGTCCAAAACCATGAAGCTGATTTTATCTCTCTGAGTCGTCCGTTCATAAGAGAACCTGGGATTATTAACGATTGGAAAAGAGGCGATCACCACAGAGCAAAATGCGTATCATGTAATAAATGCCTCGAAGCTTTGAGAAAGGGTGAGGTGCTTCACTGCGCTCAGGATCAGAAGGGGAGACCCTGAATTGCCCCGAGAAGAATAAGCAAAGCTCTCAGTGGCTTTCCATTCCAGACATGGAGACTAAAAAGTTTTCGAAGACTCTTGGAAACAACTTTCCTTCGATTTTGTTGTGTTCTATCCTTAGTCCTTTGACTATCTTGGAAGCTATGAGTGGAGATTTAAACCGAGGCCATTTCATATTGACTACCGTATTTTAACTTGAGAGCACAACATTTTGAGCATTCTAATTCCTTCGAATATCAATTTCTATATAACTTATTGAATTAATTATAGCTTTTTATTATTTGATGTGGCATTTAATTTGCAAACTCATCGTTTGAAGGGCAGGCTGTGAGGTTTTGAGAATGACATTACGCGAGTATAATGGCTACGGAAAAATTCTTTTCAAGCCCATAAGGATAGGAAATCTAGAACTTTCTAATAGACTCGTCATGGCTTCGATGGCGATTCATTTGGCACCTATGACGGGTGAATTATTTGATGAAACGACGGAATTTTTTCTGGAACGTGCAAAAGGAGGAGTAGGTTTAATCATGATGGGGGCAACCGGTTGGGCCAGGATGGATGCTGCCCACCCTTTAGCCCCTTACGAGAGGGTCGACTTATACAAAGAAGAACGTTTAGAAGGACACAAACGACTTGTTGAAGTGTTAAAGAAAACGGGCGTCAAAGTAGGAATACAACTCAACCATAGAGGAAGACAGGCTACGAGAGAACCTTTTGACTATAAGCCGGTAGCTCCATCCTCTATCCCATGGTCCCCAAGGGCCGAAGCCCCTCAGGCCTTGTTGATTTCAGAGATTGAAAATCTAATCGAAAGGTATGGCAGGGGAGCTGAAAATGCAAAAAAAGTTGGTTTTGATCTCGTGGAAATCCATGCCGCTCACGGGTACCTGGTGAGTAACTTTTTATCGCCTGACAGCAATAAAAGAGAGGATGAATACGGAGGCGATCTTCAGGGTAGGGCAAAATTTCTCTTAAAGATCATAAAGCGTATGAGAGATGGAGTAGGTTCAAATTTCCCTATTAGTGTGAGACTGAATGGTTCTGATTTTAAAAAAGAAGGTCTCGCGATAGAAGAATCAAAAAGAATTGCTGGTTTATTAGAAGAATCTAACGTTGACCTTATAAGCGTTTCAGCAGGTGTTTATGGTTCCTATCCGATGACTATTCCGCCTTTTTATACTGAACCTGCGTGTTTCGTCCCATTAAGTGAAGAGATCAAGAAAGAAGTGAGAATACCTGTAGCTGTGGCGGGTCGAATTCATGAAATAACTTTAGCACAAAGAATATTGGAAGAAGGAAAGGCTGACTTGATAGCAATAGGTCGCCCACTTCTGGCCGAGCCTTACCTGCCTTTGAAGTGGATGCAGAGTGACGAAAGAGATATCAGAAAATGCATTTATTGTAATTATTGTATTGATACATACTGGGCCGGGAGAAATGCTTGTGTTGTTAATCCTTCCATGGGCCGAGAGAAAGAGTTTGCATTGAGACCTGCGAAGAAAACAAAGAGGATTTGGGTAATTGGGGCAGGGCCTGGAGGCATGGAGGCTGCCTGGAGGGCTTCCATGCGGGGTCATTCTGTTAAGGTTTTTGATAAACAGAATCATCCTGGAGGACTGTGGACCTTGGCTTCTAAACCTCCTGGAAAGGAGCATTTTAGATCAACGATTGATTATCTTTCAAGCAAAATTGAACAAGGTGGTGTAAAGATATTTTTGGGAAAAAAGATCGAAAAAGAAGAGATACTTAAAGAAAATCCGGATGTTGTGATTGTGGCCACCGGGGCTGAGCCAAGTAAGACCAATATAGATGGATTAAAAGAGAATGAGTGCATCTTGGCATGGGATATATTGAAGGGAAATATTCCAACTCGTGGAGAAAATTACTTGGTAATTGGTGGGGGAGCAGTGGGACTGGAGGTTGCGCATCTTCTTGCGGCCAAAGGGAAAAAAGTGACCGTGGTGGAAATGAAAGAACAGTTTGGAATGGATATGGGGGATACGATTCGGTGGAGTCTTATACGTATTTTAAGAAATCATGGCGTTAAACTTATACCTTCGCTTGAAGTCAAGTGCGGTGATCAGGATTACCTTTATGTTGTTGAAAAAGGCACTGAAATAAAATGGAAGAAGTTTGACATGCATGTTTTGGCCACGGGTTTAGAGCCAAAAGATGAGCTCTTAAACAGCCTGAGCGATTTCAAAGGGGAGCTGTACATAATCGGAGATGCCAAACAGCCGAGAAAGGGCGCTGATGCCATCCGAGAGGGTGCAGAAATTGGTAATTTTGTGTAAAATATGCACAGCATATTTTTTTTAGATGATCAGAGGAGGCAATAGAAGATGCCTTTTAAAACAATTTTTACGGATGAAATGATTGAACAATATACGAAGCAGGGTTTCTGGGGCAGGGGTACATTCTTAGATCATTTTGAGGGAAATGTGGAAAGATTCCCGGATAAAGAATATGTTGTGGATGTAAAGGGAAGAGTTTCATTTTCAAAAATGTCCAAGATTGTAAACAATATTGCGGCCCGATTAGTTGATTTTGGCTTCAAGAAAGAGGACAGAATTGCTGTGATGCTTCCCAACTGGGTTGAATTTTTTTATATGCATTATGCTATTGAAAAGATAGGAGCTATTATTGTTCCACTATTCATCAACCTCAGGGATCGCGATACTGAGTATATACTCGATACAACCGAGGCTGTGGGGATGGTTATCCCAGATTTTTTTAATAAATTCAACTATACGAAAATGATGCTAGAAATTAAAGAAAAGGTGAATTCATTAAGATACATTTTCGTTATAGGTAAGAATATCCCAGAGGGGATGTTTTCTTTTGATCAGTTAACGGAACAAAAGCAAAAAATAGAATACGATGAAAATCAATTTAACCAATTGAGAACCAAAGACACAGATGTATATAGTATGCGAATCACATCAGGAACGACAGCTCGACCCAAGATATATATGTACACTGAGAATGGATTTGTGAACGCTTCGTACATACTTAAAGAAAGATTAAGATTAACTGAAGACGATGTGATGCTTGGAATACCGCCCATTTCTCAAGGAATTGGTCTTTGGTTAGGCTTTGCACTTCCGACAATTACTGGATGTCGGGTTGTTCTTCAAGAGAAATTTGATCCTGTAGAATCTTTGGACTTGATTGAGAAAGAAAGAGTGACTGTCGCTGCGGTGGTTCCTACACAAAGTATTAAGATGTTGAATCTACCTAAGATAAGAGAAACTGATTTTTCATCATTAAGAGTCATTCAACATGCAGGTGCTCTCCTTCCGTATTCGGTTGCTAAAGAAGTCGAAGAAAAATTCGGCTGCCCCGTTCTAAACTGTTTTGAGGCAAGTGATGGGCCGGATGTATGTTGCACAAGCCTCGATGACCCACCAGAGGTTCGTTATGGAACAGTAGGTAAGCCATTCGCGGGTCATGAGGTCAAAATCGTTGGGATGGATGGTAAAGGAGTGGGAATTGGACAAGTCGGAGAGATCTGGAGTAGGGGTCCAAGTATAAGTGGTGGATATTATAAGGAGCCTCCCCAAATCCTGGAAGAGACATTTCTAAAAGATGGTTGGTTCCGCCATGGGGACTTGGGCATGATTAGGGAGGATGGAAACATTGTTATTATGGGCCGAATTAAAGATCTCATTATAAGAGGGGGCCAAAATATTGCTCCCAAAGAAATAGAAGATCTTTTGTTGACGCACCGAAAAGTGAAAGAAGTTGCTGTTGTCGGGATGCCAGATAGAGTTCTTGGGGAAAAATGTTGTGCGGTGGTTGCTCCTGCAGATCTAAAAGATCCCCTAACTTTTAGCGAGATGATTGATCATTTGGATAAAAACAAATTAGCAAAATTCAAATTCCCGGAGCGTTTAGAAATCATCGAGGAACTTCCTATGGTTGGGTCTGCGAAAATTGACAAGAGGCTCTTAGTCGAGAAGATCGTAAATAAGTTAAAAGAAGAAGGTTTGTGAAAACAAAAAGAAGATAATTCTTTTTATTGCGGCTATTTTAATAATCTTGCCTGGCGTAATAACACATATAAGTGGATTATTTTTGATGTTATTTGTTTTCCTGTTGCAAAAATCATCGAGAGTTAAATCGGTAATTTACAAAGTAGCCGCGTGAGAAAACTTGATATCCTCGATGTGGTTTTCCACTCCTCCGAATAATAAAGCTAGCACGCTGCAGGGCGAGAAGTGATGGAGAGTCTTTTTTATCCGAATTGCACTGTTATCATTGGGGTTTCTGACGAGCAAACCAACCTCGGGAAGAACATTGTTGAGAACTTAGATCGATTTTCCTACAAAGGGGAAATATATTTGGTGGGACAAAGAAGAAGTCGACTGGGTGATCGGCCCATCTATGACCGGATAGAGGATGTTCCAGGGAGCCCAGAATTGGCAGTCATTCTTACTCTGGCAAGAAGTATTCCGAAGATTCTTGATGTTTGTGGTCGGCGCGGAATACGATGGGCGGTAATTGAGTCAGGCGGTTTCAGTGAGTATTCAAAAGACGGGGAACAGATTGAACAGCAGTTGGTTTCATCTCGAAACAATATGGCATTCGTTTTGTTGGACCCAACTGCATTGGCATTATGAACCTTGATAACGGACTAGTTTTACCTTTTGCCTTAATGGATCCTGCCATGACTCGAAAAGGGTCAATTTCCCTGATTTCCCAGAGTGGTGGCATAGCTGCTTCTGTAATGAAGCTTTTCTCTTGTGAAAATCTCGGGTTCAACAAGTTCATTAGTATGGGGAACAAAATCGACCTTAATGAGAACGATTACCTGGATTACTTAATAAAAGATCCAAAGACTTCGATCATAGGGCTTTATCTGGAGAGTATATCAGACGGCCGTGAATTGATGCGCCTTGCGATGAGCACAGACAGGCCAATCATTTTACTGAAAGCGAACACTTCCTCCATGAGTCATGATATTGCCCGCTTCCATACCTCTGCCTTGGCAGGAGATAACGATATTTGCGATGCTGCGCTTGCTCAGGCCGGCATACATCGCGCGCGTACCCTTACAGGATTGATTGAACATTTTAAGGTTTTCTCACTACCGTCAATGAACGGGCCAAATCTGGCTGTGATCGGTCGATCAGGTGGCCATGGCGTTTTGGCCGCTGATGCGGCTGCCACCCATGGGTTCGTGTTGCCGCAGATTTCCAGGAAAGTACTGGATTTTGTACAGAGTCGAATCCGTTCCGGAGTCATCCATATGACCAATCCTTTGGATCTGGGCGATGTGTTTGGGATTTCATATTACATCGATGTTGTCGAGGCGGTACTTAAAGAGAAGCAAATAAACGGAGTTCTCCTCATGCAAAACTATACCCGCATAATTGAAATGGAGGACATCGGGAAGCATATTCGGGCCATTCAGGAACTTTCTCAACGATATGGAAAACCGGTAGCCACCTGTTTTTTGACTGACCGGAGCGAGTTCTTTGAGTTTAGAACTGCCACGGACTTCCCTCTTTTCATTGAAGCAGGAAGTGCTTTAGAAGCTTTAGCTGCTTCTTACCAGCATGCCACGAGAAGAAAAAAAGATGTTTTTCCAATCGTTTCTTTAAAGAGGCGTAATCCGTCATCTGAAGGAACTTTTTTAGCTGGTCCCGAAGAAGTTTTTGCGCGTTTTAAATCTTGGGGACTGCCCATGGCAGATTTTCGCTTGGTCCAGGACCCGGAAACAGCCTTGGTAGCCGCGAATGAAATTGGGTATCCAGTGGTGCTTAAGATTGCGACAGCAAAGGTGTTACACAAGACAGAGATGAAGGGGGTGAAGATAGATATTCAAGATGGTCACGCGTTGAAGGCTGCTTTTAAGGAGATGGAAGAACACTTTTTATCAACCTTCTCTGGAGAAGAACTGAAATTTTTAATCCAGAAGATGGTTCCGAATGGTTTGGAGGTTATCGTAGGATCGAAATATGATCCTGAGTTTGGTCCGGTGATTCTCTTCGGACTCGGAGGGATTTTTGCTGAGGTTTTACGAGACGTGGCTATTCGTGTGGCTCCGGTTTCAGAGGATCAGGCAATGGAGATGATTAACCAAATTAGAGGAAGTGCCCTGCTGAAAGGATTTCGTGGCAAACCACTAGCCGACGTAGAAGCTCTCTTAAGGATACTCATGACCTTCTCAAGAATACTAATTGATTATCCCGAGGTTTATGAACTAGAAATTAACCCACTTTTAGTTTTAGGTAAAGGCCAAGGTTGCGTTGTTGTTGATGGCCGGATTCGTTTTAACCAGGTTGCGTCGAACATTGATGGCAAATAGAGGGGCTTTTATTCGTGAGCAAAGGCCAAAAGATTACGGTGGTCAGTATAGAAGAAGGAAATATGGGATTCACCAAACTATTGGATGGGAAACGGGTTCCTAAATATCATCTCAGACCCGAGACTTATGGTACGATAGATGAATTGAATTCTTTTCT
>Ga0209777_10002200_pt1 | contig 26221 bp, 47 predicted proteins | sample FrelakmetHBP12HB_FD_187147 | JGI IMG/M metagenome (GOLD analysis project Ga0209777, IMG submission 187147) | Freshwater lake sediment microbial communities from the University of Notre Dame, USA, for methane emissions studies -HBP12 HB (SPAdes)... | ecosystem: Environmental > Aquatic >... | reverse complement strand
TCAGGTTATTATAAAACAGGCAGTGTAGATTTAGCAAGGCTACAACCAGTATCAAAGGATGTTGCAAACACAGGAGCAACAGTTGGTTCAGCACAGGCATCAGTTGTAACTAGTGGGGGTTTGCAACCATCAACAACACAGCAACAAACATCATCACTCGCAAATCCTTTTGGTGTACCTAACAATGTTTTAATTAATCAAAGCAATTTAAATAAACCTACATCTCAAACTCCTTATCAGAATTATAGTTTAGGAACTGTGTTGAATATTGGTACACCTAATTATAATAGAGAGGCACAACCATTACCACAAAAATCTACATGGGATAAAATTGGTAATGCTTATAGTGATGTTACAACTGGATATATGTTTGGAACTTATTTTACAACTAAACCATCTGGAAAAATATCTGCAACTGAAATTAAGGACACAGCTAAATCTTCTTTTAATCCTGTTGGTTTATTTGTTGGTACAGCTTTAATAAATCCATTAGCATATCCTTCTTATAAATCAATAGAACTTGCAGGAAAAATTAGAACAAGTGCAGAACAAAATCCATCTGATAATATTCCAGTATATTATAAAATGAAAGATAGTTTTACAACAACAACTGGAAAAGGTTTATATATTGCTGGTGCAAATGTTCAGGGACTTTCTCAAGGAATAGTAGAAGGTTATGTTTTAGGTCAAACAATATTACCTTATTTAAGTAGACCAATACAATATATATCTCAAGGTAGAATATCTACAGGAATATTTGAGGGTGCAACAACAACAGGATTAGGTGCAATATCATCTGCAACTGAAAAGTTTATAGGGAGTAAAGCAATACCTTTAGCTTTTGCTGGAGGTGCATTATATAATGTGGGTAGTGAAACATATAAAGGTTATCAGTATAGAGGAGCAAGTGGTGCTTTAGAAATGGGTGGGCTATCTGCTTCTAAAACTTATGGTTTTGTTATTGGTGCAACAGAAGGTAAAGCATCAGTGTTACAATTTGGTGCAACAGCAAGAACTCCAGAAGGAAACTTAGTACAAGGTTCTGCTTATTTAACAAACCCATTAAGTAGTAAACCAAATGCTTTAGTGTTAGGAACTTATACTGCAGGAGAAACATTTGGTACAAGTAAAGTTGCTGCAGGGTTTCCAAGTGAATGGAGTGTTAATACACCAACTGGAGATATAAGAGGATTCCAATATGATAGTTCTTTGAATGCAGCTTTCTTTGAACACTTTAAACCAACATTACCTTATGCAGAAGTTAGAGCATTTGAAGCTGGACAAAATATATTATCAGCAATGGCAAAAGACCCAGCCACTGCTAAAAAAATAAATCAAGAGATTACCCCTTGGAATTTAGGAACTAATAAAGCACTAAATGCAATGAACCCTGCACAAAAAGAATTTGCTATAAATTTTGTAGAGCAATATGGAGAAAGTTCATATGGTTTTAGAGGTTTAGGTAATGCTTTCTTAGGTAGAGGTGTAGAAAGATTTTCAGGTTCAGTAACTATAGAAGCAGATAAAGGATTTGAATTTAATGCTAATAGGGTTGGAGCAAATGGGAAAGTACAAACAGGAGATTTTGATATTCAAATGTGGGGAGAAGCAAAACCAGTTGCAGCAAAACTTGCAAAAGAATTACAAGCAAGGGGTAGTGGAATTAAATATACTCCTGATACTGGATTGATACAAGTTAAAAGTGGTAGTGGATATATTAATGCTTTTGATATTCATGGAACAGATTTACCACAATTAAACATGGGTGAGTTTCCAATGGGTTATAAATCTCAAAGTCCAAAAATACAATCAGTAAATAATGTTAATGTACCTGCAAATACTTTATTCGAAAGTGCTACACAAAAAGCAGCAGGAGCATTTGAAGTTAGATCTATTGATACAACCAATCAAAAGACTTTAGCACCAAGAGAAGGACAGGAGAAATCATTAACAGATTTTCCAAGTATAGCAAGAGCATGGGCTGCTGCAAGTGGTAATGCTCAAACTAAAGCAACTATAACATCTAATGTAAATGAATATATTAAAATACAATCATCAAGATTTCCAGGTATGGATTTTAATGCTGCTGGAACTAATATAGTTTTAAATCCACCATCAACATCTCCACCAAGTGTTGTAGTTCCATTTAGTATTGCAAGTGCAGCAATAACTCCTGCAACTGGTTCAATGAGTATTGTAAGGCCTGAATCATTAAAGATACCATCAATGTCAAAAGGAATACAATCAGTAAGTATTAATTCACCATCTATTGGTTCTCCAAGTAAACTACCTTCTTTAAAAATAGCATCTGTTGGAAGTCCATCAATAAAGATACCATCACCAAGTCCACCTCAATCATATAATATATTAACAAGTCCAAGTATTGGTTCACCATCTATTGGTTCTCCAAGTATTGGTTCACCATCTATTGGTTCTCCAAGTATTGTAAGTCCAAGTATTGGTTCACCATCTTTAATTCCAGGTTTAGGATTACCTCCACCAGGTTTAGGATTTCCAGTAATGCCATTTGGTTTAGATGAAGGAAAGGGGGGCAAGGTAAAGCATGGTGTCAAAAGAAGAACAGGTTATTTCCCAAGTTATGGTGCTCTTGTATTTAACATCTATGGAAAGAAACCAACAGGAACTGAAACAGGACTTAGAGTTCGCCCAATACTTAGTTCAGGAATTAGAAAGGGAAAATCTAAGGGTAATAATTCCAAACTTAAAAATACATTAAAAGGTTTAGGAGGGAGATTAAGAATATGACAACAGATAGTGAAAGATGGGCAATGAGATATAAAAGAGATAATCCAAACAAGGCAAGAGTATTAACTGCTGCAACAGTAACAATTCATGCAGTTGGCCATGCCTTCGCACAGCCTTTAAACCCAGGTAAAACATCAAAAGATGGCAAAGAAAGGGTTAAAGGAAATCAACTAAAGAAGAGTTTAAAGGAATTTGCAAATTATAGAGGGTATTATTGATGGAAGAGAACAACAATCAATTACTTGAATCTATATATCAACAGCAAGAACCACAGTATAGTTCTTATGCACCAATGGTTCAGAGATCTACTGACAAAGCAGATTTGTTGGATAAGATAAGGCCTGATGTTGCAGTTGAGAATATGCGACACAAACTTATGGGTGAGGAAAACATTGGTGGCAAATGGGTTATTGCTCCACAGTTAAAGAATAGATCCATTACAGAAATTGGTGCATGGGATATTGCAAATATAATGCTATGTGCTTCAACACAAAATATTTCCATATCTAAATTAAGAGATGATGAAATTAGGTTTAGAACTTTGGAAATAATGAGAACAGTAAATCATATGTGTTTGAAGAACTGGAAAGAATATGGTATTAATGGTTCTGACCAAATAGAATTTATACACCAAGTTGTAATGACAAATACATTTGTTACTTTAAAGCAACCAATGGATGGTGGCATAAGAGATTTATTGAAGAGCACAACATCAGAACAAAGAAGTGTAATTCAAAACCAAAATACTGGAGGAACTTTTGCCAGGTTGTTATCTGGCTTTAAGAAACAATGAGATTAAAACCTTTAGTATTTATTTTTTTTCTTTTGTTATTTAGTTCTATAGTTATAGCAGCTCCACCAGTTACCACAGTACAAACAGGAAGTTATGGTTGTGATATTGCTTATTCAAAAATAGAAGCATTAAAGATTGGTGCTGATTATATTTCTAATATTCATGTATTTAATGCTACAAGTGGATACCCATTACAATCAGGAATATTATGTACATTGGATTATTATAATTCAACAGGATCTGAAATATTAGAAAGATATTATTCCTATGGTGGGGGGTTAGATTATAATTTAACCATCCCTGGAAGTTTAAATGTAAATCCTGCAGTAAGAAGTATGGTTATATTTTGCAACAGTTCTACCATGGGTTGTTTTGCATCTATGGAAACTGATGTAACTTTAAATGGAAGAGCAGTTTCAACAGATGGAGTTTTAATTACAGTATTCTTTTTAGTATTCATTGCTTTTATTGGATTGGCATTATATTCATTCTTTGGAATTACTTTATTAAAGATGACAACATTAGATATGGGTTTGATGGATGGTGTAATTAATTTAACAATATTTTTATCAGCTTATACTTTAAATTATTTTAATATAAGATACTTGGGAAATATTTTAATTGATTCAGTTGGAGAATTATTTGTAACAGTTGGAGCTCTAACTCATGTATTGATTCCAATAGTAGTTATAATACTTTCAGCAACCATTGGTGAATTAAAGAGGAACAGGAAAGCAAATGATAATTAAAACAAGAAAGATGATTGCAGTTTATTCAGAAACTCATGAGGATTTTATTAAAAAGAAATTGGAGATGGAGAAGGCAGTATTTAATATGACAGGAAAAGTTGTAAGCATCCCTTTACCTAAAGTGGTTTACTTGGCTGCAAAGACTCCAATATATATTCCAAATGATTACTTATTAAAAATTGGAGGTAAGAAGAAAAAAGTATTATGAATAACAAAGGCCAGTTTGAATTTGGATTTATAATATTTATTGTAATAGTTTTAGGTTTAATTTTCTTAGCACCAATAATGTTAAAGATTGTCAATTCAGTTTTAACACCTTTTAGTTCAGCAATAGGAAACCAATCAAATGCAGCTGGTGCAAATGTAACTCATATAAAAAATACTTTTATCACTTGGTGGGATTGGGCAATCATAATTGCATTTGTAATTAATGTAATGTTATTAGTCATATCAGCTTTCTTAGTTGATACTCATCCAGTGTGGTTATTGCTTTGGATATTGTTTGGATTCTTTACATTTGTATTTGCTCCAACAGTTCTTGGAGTAATAGACAACATTTATTCAATGCCACAATTTAATGATGGAGTTACAATGGTTACAACACAGCTTCCTTTAATAGGTTACATCAAGGATTACTTTGGAATAATTATGGTAAGTATATTTATAGTATCAGGATTAATAATGTATGGAAAGTATAAATTAACAGGATGAAAAATAAAATAATAATTACATTGTTAGTATTACTTTTGTTAGTGCCAACAATAGCTCTAGCTTCTAAAGATGAATATTTAACATTAATAAGTAATACTCCAAGTTGCTTAAATGACTGTAGAACAGATTATCAAATTACAAATGCAAACTGGCTTACAAGCATGACTAAGAATGACATAGTTGTAGATTATAAAAATAAATATAATAAGATAGCAAAACCAAATACAGAAGTATTGGAACAATTTACAAATAGTTATCAAGAACCAATATATGAAACTGTATGCACTAAAGAGCAGGTTACATTAAAGCCAAATAAAACTATTGAAAAAGAAACTACAATAGATGTTGAGAAATGCAACCAGGTTGAAAAGGATTCTAAAACAATTTATTTCCAGGATTGGAGGCCTTTGCAAACAACAGAACTTAAACCGGGACAATCCTTAAATATTTCTATTAGAGGAAGCATAGGTGTTGGAGAAAAGGTTGATAATATAATTACTTTAAATAATGCAGGTTTCTTAGGAAGTTATACTTATCCTGAATATGCCTGGTGGGATGGAACTTTTACAAAATGCCAAAATATTAATGTAACTGGGGGAATATCAGCCTTAACTAATTATACTTTCTATCAAAATGTGACTTATAATGCAAATATGAGGGCAGATATGGGGGATATAAGGTTTGTAAATTCAACTTGTAATAATGGGGGAATATTAATGGATAGTGAACCTGATTATATTATAAATAGTAATTCAGGGGGCTTTCATGTTAAGGCTACTTATATGGCTACGGGAATAAATCAATGGTCTTATTATTATGATAATCCAAGTGCAACAATGTATAGAAGTATAAATACTTTTGATACTGAAAATGCTACAGGTATTGGGGGAAATATTTTACATCTTTCGGAAAATACAGGCACTATTACAGAAGATAGTAAACATTTATCTAATGCAACTTTAACTGGGAATAATAAATGGACTGTTGGAGTTTTTGGATCAGCCTTAAGGAGCTATGATAAGAATAGTAAGTTAGTTGTAAATCTAAGTGCTAATAATGAAAGATTTAGAGCTGATGAGAAAAACGGAGAGACTATACAATTTTGGTATAAAAATAATACGGTAATAGATGGAGCTGCTTCAGATAATTTATGGGGTTTTGTAGATAATAGTGATGGAACGAAACAACAAAGATTATTTATTTCTACTGAAGATTTATTAAAGATGGACAATAACGCTGAAGAAACTAAAACGGCTGGAGCTACTTTAAATTCTTTAGGAGTAAGAGACGGCAACTTCCATTTAATAACCATTAAATATAACTTAACCGGTATGTATATGTATATAGATGGAATAAAAACTATTTATAGTGGAGCAGCTACAGCTTCTTCTTCAGTAAGCACTTTAGATATGACTTACTTCTATGCTCCAGCAAAAGCTAATGCCGGAACTAATTGTACTCTTGATGAGTTAAGATTCTATAGAAAAGGATTGACAGAAAATCAAATAGCTAGAGATTATCAAAATGCTAATATGTCTTCAGCTATAATAAGTGGGGGGGAAGTTTCATCAGCAACCGAAATAATGACCGCTACTTCATTAACCCCTGCCGATAATTTTATAACCAAAAATTCAAATGTGGCTTTTAGTTGCAACTCAACATTAACAACAGGGGATTATATAAGTTCTGTAAATTTGACAATAAGAAATAGCACTGGTTGGATAGGGGAATTATTAAACACAACAATAGCAACCAATTCTTCAATATGGAATACAAGTTTTACCTTTACTTATGATGGTAATTATACTTGGAATTGTTTAGCCCAAAGTTCCCATTCAATAAATGCCACAAGTGCAACAAGGCAATTAGCAATAGATACTATTGCACCTTATATAACTATAGTTTATCCTACAAATACAACTTACAATTCAAATGTTAGTAAATTAAATTATACTATTAATCACGCAGGTTTAGGGCTAAGCAGTTGTTGGTATTCCCCAGATTTAGGGGTAACCAATATTACCTTAACTAATTGCGGAACAAATGGCATAACAATAACAACAACTGAAGGAACAAACAGGTTTGATTTATGGGCAAATGATACTTTAAATAATGTTAATACTACAAGTGTTACTTTCTTTAAGGACACAATAAATCCTTTAATAAGTATAGTTTATCCTTTAAATAATAGTAATTTTACAACAACAATAGTTCAAATAAACTATTCAGTTTCTGATGCCTATTTACAATCTTGCTGGTGGAGTTTTAATACAGGTTCAACTAACACTACAATAACTTGCGGGGTTAATATAACCAATACTTGGCTTGATGGCAATCATAAAGTTATGGTTTGGGCAAATGATAGTTTAAATAATGTTAATAATTCTATAGTCAATTTTATAACAGATACAGTCGCCCCAACTATTGATATAGTTTACCCATTAAATACTACTTATAATTCAAATGTAAGTGAATTAAATTATTCGGTTAGCGATAGCCATATAGCTTATTGTTGGTATTCAACTAATTTAGGAGCAACAAATACTTCAGTAACTTGCGGTAATAATATAACGGGTTTAATTTCAAATGAAGGAAGTAATACTTGGTATTTATGGGTAAATGATACTTTTGGGCATAATAATTATACCTCAATTACTTTTTTTAAAGATAATGTTGTCCCAAGTGTTAATATTGCTTATCCTGAAAATAAAACTTATAGTAGTATGCTTTATGAAATGGATTATAATATAAGCGATTTACATTTAAATGCTTGTTGGTTTTCAAATAATAGCGGGGTAACTAATATTACTTTTACTTGTAATACTTATCCTAATAATTTAATATTGGGTATGAATTATACCCAAGGCACAAATACTTTAAATTTATGGGCAAATGATACTTTTGCAAATGTTAATAATAGTGTTAAAGTATTTTTTATAGATAGTATAACTCCAGTAATATATTTTGAAAATGAAACAGATGTAAATGGTTCTTATGTTAATAGGCCTTGGTTAGTGGCCAATGTAACTGCTATTGATACTAATTTAAAGAATATAACTTTAGTTAGTGCCCAAGGTTTTAATACGAGTAATATAAGTGCAAATTATAAATTGATATTAAACTTTTCTTCAGATGGACTATATACTTTAAATGCTTACGCTTTAGATTTAATGAGCCATATCGCTTATGCTGAAGTTGTGGCTAGAAGAATAACAATAGACACAATAAAACCAGTGCCTTCTTTTGTAAACCCAACTACTAGCACCAATATAACAGTCAATCATATTGAAGTAAATGTTTCAACAACAGATACTAATTATGCAAATGTAACTGTTAATTTCTACAATTCAACAGGTTTAATAGATTCAACTAATTCAAATTCAAATCCTTATTATATTGAATATTCAAGTTTGATAGATGATACTTATTATTTTAATGCAACTGCTTATGACTTAGCAAGCAATAAAAATTATACAAATACACAGCAGATAATCATCGATACAAAATCACCATTAGTAAACATAATAAAACCAGTTAATAATAACATATTCCTTTGGAATACAAATATTAATCTAAACTTTTCTGCTTATGATACAGGAGTTGGAGTTCAAAGTTGCTGGTATAGTTTAGATAGTGGAGCAAATATTGCCATTCCAAATTGTAATAATGTAACTTTAAATGTAACAAATACAAATCATATTTTAAATTTATTTGTAAATGACACTGTAAATAATATTAATACAACACAGGTTAATTTTACAAATGTAAATACAACAATAACAAATGTTTATTCAACACCAGTATTAGAATTATCAGCATATCCATTTGCAATAACAATACAAAAGAATGAAAGTGTTTCAGTTATTCCATCTTTCTATTATAATTATACAGCTTATTCAGGCAGTTACATCACCAATACAAATTCATCACCTTATGAAACTTATACTATTAATGCTTTAGCTCCAGGTGTTGCAACCAATAATTTTAATATAAGTTTTAGATGGATGTTTAATTTTAGCTGGAATACAAATTCTATTTTAACAAATAACAGTTTGTTTAATCAAACTGTTAAAATAATAAATGTTGTTGTAAATGAAAGCTGCAGTGATACAATAATTAAATGCTTTAATTATATGGATGAGCAAAACCTAACAGCTTTGCAAGTTGATGATGTTGCATATAATGTTAGATATGGTACAAGTTTGTATCCTGATAAAAAAGTAATATATGGTAATTTATCTTACTCAAATAATACCTGCTTATGCTTTAGTGAAAATACAACAATAGGTTATGGAGAAATACAATATGCAAGAAGTGGTTATGCAGAAAGAAGAAATTATTTATTTTCAAATCTTTCATTTTATAATAGCACAAACACAACAATATATTCATTGACAAATTCAAAGGCTACAAGTTTCTTATTTGAATTTAAAGATACAAGCATTAATCCTTATGTTGGTTATTATACAGAATTATTAAGATGGTATCCTGAATTAAATTTATACAATATTGTTGAAATGGCCAAGACAGATAATAAAGGCCAAACAATTATGAGAGTACAAACAGAAGATGTAGATTATAGGGTTGGATTGTTTTCACAAACAGGAGCATTGGTTAAATTATTAGATCCTGTAAGATTTGCCTGTTTAGTTTCACCATGCACTTATTCTTCATTAATACCAACAACTGTAACAGATTATTCAGCTCCTGCAAAAATATATACTACATTTAGTTTTAACAAGACAACAAACATATGGACATTTATTTATTCTGATCCAACAGCCACAACAAACAACATGACTTTATTAGTTGTAAAAGAAACAGGTTTGGATAATATTGTAATTTGCAATACTACAACATCAGGTTTTATTGGAGTAATGTATTGCAACAGCACAGGCTACACAGGAACATTAAGAGGTATTGTATTTAGAACTGCATCACCATTAGTTGCATTGTGGGATAAGACAGTTGATGTTGGCAGCTATGTTTTCAAAAGTGGAATTGGTTTATTTATTACATTTATTTTTATAGCTTTATTAGGTTTGATTGGTTTAGTATCTCCAGAAATTGCAATTATATTATCTATAGTTGGAGCATTACCAGCAATATTCCTTGGAGCAATATCCTGGACAATAGGATTATCCTGGATAGCAATAGGAATAATAATAATATATGTAAAGAATAAGGTGAGAACATGAGTTTATCAGGATGGACAGAAGCAATAATATTTAGTTTGATTATTATAATATCTGCAGGAGTAATTGTTTCTTCATTCAATGATGATTATAATGGTACAAATATTATTCCATTAGTTAGTAATGATACTATGATTGCTTTTGCGAATTATCAAGCAACATCACAATCTGCAGTTGCTGGTACAGAAGCACAAACTACAACTGTAACTGGATTATCATTAACACAATCCTGGCAGTTAATAAAAACTTTAATGTCAATTATATGGGATGTTATCAATGGGCAATGGATTACAACAGTTACTGGATGGTTGCATATACCATTAATATTTGGATTAATGTTTAGGGTATTATTTTTTATGAGTATAATATTTTCATTGATGATAATATTGTTTCGTGTTAAGCCATAGCTTAGGAGAAAAGAAAATGATAAATGCCACAAATTGGACAGCAATAATACAACCTAGTCAGATATTTCAAGTAGCAAATGATAATACTGGTGGATTGTTTTGGTTAGGTAGTGTTTTCTTAATATGGCTGGTTATGATGATGGCCATGATGGGTTTTGGATTTGCATCAGCAGTATTGACAGCATCATTTATTTGTTTCATGCTAAGTTTAGTATTAGCTTATATGGGATTAATAAATTTCCTTTGGTGTTTAGTATTTCTTGGAGCAATATTATTTACTCTATGGTATGGTATGTATAACAGCCAATAAAATCTAGTTGAAAGGCCTTTTTTTTACATAATAGGCTACTCTGTTTATTAGGCTTTATAAGTTATTTTTTAGTTTTATACTTTGATTACTTTCCAAAAGAAAGTCAATCAGGAGAGTAAACAAAATGTTTCAAAATTTAATGAATTTGGGTTATGGAATTGTAGGTCTTGCACTATTGATTGGTGTAGGTACTGTAGTCTTAGAGAAATTCGGCAACACAACTGGTGGAACAGCAAATACTACTGTCCAGTATTTAAATACACAACTAGGCCAGTCAGGTTTAGCAGGATGGACTCCAGCAATCATAGCACTTAGCATAGGTTTGTTATTCCTTGGTGCATTCATGATTGGTAATGGTAAACAATACTAATTAGGGGTTGAAGATAAATGTTTAACAATTTAATGGGACTTGGTTATGGTGTAATTGGGTTAGCATTAATAATTGGTGTAGGTACAATTGTACTTGAAAAGTTTGCAACAGTAACAGCCTGTGATTCAGCTGGGAGTTTCCCAACTTACAATGCAACAGATGCTTTTTGTTATAATAGCACAGGATCGCATACTGCAATTAGTTCAGGAGCAACAAACACTAATTATATGAATACTCAACTAGGCCAGTCAGGTTTAGCAGGATGGACTCCAGCAATCATAGCACTTAGCATAGGTTTACTATTTTTAGGGGCTTTTATGGTTGGAAAGGGTAAACAGTATTAATAAGGATTGACAATCCTTTTTTTTTATTTTTTGTTAATAAAAATAAGAATACAAAATGGATAATAAATTTACAAATTCATTATATTGTATTGCTTATGGTATTATTATATTAGCTTTAATATTGGGTATTGGAACATCCCAAGACAAAGGGGCATATGAAATTAAGGGGTTAAAATGCCAGTTAAAATAAGAAGATTGTTTGAAAAGGAGTATGGCAAGAAGAAAGGGGATAGAATCTTCTATGCCTGGGAAAATAAGCATGGAATGCTTAAAAGGAGTAAAAAATGACAGCACAAGATGATGTAATGGGTTGGGTAGGAGTTGGAATGGGTGTAGGCATGGCTGGAATGATGATGAACCAGATGAAAAGGTTGCAGCCAAGATCTAGGAGAAAGAGAAGATGAACATTAAACCAATTTTAGATATGATGGAAAAGGCAAAGATAAAAAAACAAAGGCCTTTGCTTCCTATTAAAAAGTAGACTTAATTTACATTAAGTCCACTTAATGCTTGTAATCTACCTTCTTCTTGTAGTCTTGCTTCCCTTCTTATTTCTTCATTTTTTCTTAAACATTCAGGGCAAGTATAATCTATTTTCTTTAAAGTAAGAATAATATGGACTACACCACATTGTTTACAGATTGGCATTTTTCTTATCTCCCACAAATACCTTGTACATACATTTAGGACATGAAGCATAGTATTTAGATTGACCTTTATATTCCCATTCATTCTTGCAATGGTTGCAGATTACCAATTTATACTTTATTTCATTCTTACAATGTTCGCAGATTACCAATTTACAAACTCTCCTTTTTCTTTCTTAAATTCTTTTAACATTTCTTTTAAATCTATTTCTATATATTTCTTATCTCCATAAGCAAACACATTATCATCAATTATTTCTTCTCCATTATCAGCCCATAATATTACTGATCCTACAAACTGAAATTTATCACCATATTTATTTACTAATATATTCAATTCTTTTTTTAATCCTGCAAAGTTATCTTTTGTTTTCATTGTTTTTTCTCCTACCCATTTAGGGTATATTTACTAACATAAGTAAGTATATAAACCTTTCTATTTTACTTAAGTAGGTATTTCCTATGGAACCTATGGAGCCTATGGAAATAGGCTGATTTAACCTTTGTTTGTTAATTCTATGCAGTTTATGTAAATTATGTAGTACTTTCAACTCTATACATAAGATTTTGAATATCTGTATAGAGTTGAAACAGTTACATAAATTACATAAGTTACATAACCTTTTTAAGTTTTAAACCTTCAATCCAATTATCAGATTCCCATTTTTGTTCATTTTCTAGCCATAACTTTTTCATTGTTCTTCTTACTTCAAATCCTTCCCTTTCCAAAGCTTTTCTCATTTCTTGCTTTCCAACAATCCTTTTCTTTCCTTTATTCAAATAATTAACATAGGATCTATATATTTCAGAATATCTAACATAATGAGTTTCAGGGTTTCCTTCTTCACAGCATTCTTTAATAAAAAGGGGTAAAGGATTTGATGCTGCCACATATCCATCCTTCTGCTGCAAAATAGTACCCTGGCCACTAAATCTGCCACATAAAAGGATTATAGGCAGTAAATTGGCTATTTTAAATGCAAGGTTCTTAAACTCCTGTTCTGGAATCTTATCTATAACATTAAGAACACATTTATTCTCAAAACTATTTTCAAAAGGAACTATAATCCATCTCCTATAAAATCCTTCTGATGTATCATTACTTGTAGGTAATGAGTTTGTATTAATAATAATCTTAGCATAATTATAATCACTAAAAGGCATCTTGTTTTTGTATTCAAATTGAATAAGATCATTACCTACTAATTTTTTTAATAAGGATGTTTTGTCCATAATCCCAAAATTTGTTTCACCCATTTGGCATATTAACTTTTTATATAAACCAAAACTACCAAATCTTTCCTGTACTTCATCCAACTCTACAGAACATAAATTATCCTTACCAAAAAATTTAACTAATAGTTTTTGATATTGGCCTTTACCATTCATACCTGAACCAAATAAACAAAATATAATATGCAATGGATAATCCCTATAACAGCAATAAGCAATAATTTCATATAATGTAGATAACCATTTTCTATCAACCCATTGTGAAAAGAGTTTATCCATTTCAGGTGTTGCATCACTATCTCCCAGCTCCCATGGAATAGGATTTGTAAAAGAATATTCAGGTGTTGCATCAAATGTTTGTTTTGTCTTTATATCAAATATTTTATCCTTGAATTGAATCCAATTTACTAATGGTTCTTTAGGTTCATGATTTCTTCCAATCGCTTTTAATAAATCAATATATTTTGTTTTGTAAGGTGCAACAACAGATTTCATCTGAAAATTATGAAAATTATCAAATAAATTCATCAAAGAAATTTCATCTATAATTTCCCATTTAAATTCATCTTCTTTCCATATCCAAAATAATTCTTTTTTATCATAAAAAAATTTTATATTTGTAACAAAAGAATTAACATTATTTTGAAAGTTACATAAACCTATTTTTTCAAGTTCTTGTTTGTATATTGGATTATTTTCTAATTCTCTTTTTGGTTTTATAAGTTTGCCACTTATTTCATCATTCAATTCATTAATCCATTGTTTTGCATCCATCTTTTTTCACTTCCTTTTTTAGAAATTTATGTTTTGGATATTGGCATATATCTTTATTATTAATTTTTATTTCTAATTCTTTTGAACAATTTGGACATATCTCTTTATCAATTCCAAAAATGGATTTACATTGACTACATTTTTTTATTAATAAATCTTTAACATCAAAATATTTACATTCATTATTATTTATTTTTAAAAATGCTGAATATTCTTTTCCTTGTTTATTTTTTAATTTAATTATCTTTAATCTTCCTTGACAAACCATACAATTACAAACATCTCTATATTCTTGTCCATAATTACCTGGTTCTCTTAATCCTTTTATTGTTATTATTTCATCTACAGGTAATTTTAATATTTCATTTAATCTTTTTTCAAATGCTTCTTTGTCTACCTTACTTTTTTTAGCATATCCACTTGCTCTTGCCAATGCATTTTTTATTCTTTCTCTTGCATAAGTAATTGGAATACCTTGTGGACAACTTCTTTGGTCTTTATTTAATTTAATTTCTTTCATCCAAGTCATTACTTGATTTAATTCCTCTTCATTTAATGTAGGTATAAATTCCTTTAATTGTAATTTATAAAATTCACCAACACAATCTTTAGCACAAATCCCACAATTTGGGCAATTAAAAAATCCACATGCTTTACATTCTTTTCTTCTTTTACCTTTTTCATCTAATATAGAAAATCCAGTATTACAAGTATAACAACAAAAATTTAAAATTACACTACAATTATCACACTTTGTTTCATCTTCTTTTAATGTAACTTCTGTACCACATTTAAAACATTTGCTCATTTTTCTTTCTCCTGTTGCTTTTTTAAATATTCTCCAAAAGCTAACTTAAACTGTTGGTAATTGTCTACTCCACATTTTTCTATTCTAAACTGTTTGGCTTCTTTTTGTTCTGATTTAGATAATTCTATTTTTGCCATACACACCTTCTTTTAAATTCAGGATGGCAAGACTCACATCCACCATCTAATTGTTTAATACATTGTATTGCACCCTGCAAAGGAATGGAACTCTCTATAGTACTCCCTACAATAGAAAAATCCTTTGCGAGGTTTGTGCATATAGATTTGGAGTACATAAAAATTTTAATGTAAAAGGTCTTTATAAATATTTATATTTTATAAAATAATAATGAATATTTAGTTATAACTTTAGAGTGTAAACTAAAGATTTAAATACCAACTCCTCCATAGAAATAAGTATGGTTTTAACAACAAAAGAGATTGTGACAATAACTCTTGATAAAGGGTTAGTAAATAAAATGAGGGAATTACCTGGTGTAAAACTTTCTACTTTAATTAATAGCTTACTATTGGATTATTTAAAACAAAATAAAAAAGGAAGGTGAAACAAATGGTACAATTTAAAGAACTAAAAAAAGGAATTCATAATCCTGGAAGGGTGGAGGCAGCTAAAACCCACAACAATCGACTCTCCTATGAAACCTTTTTAGGATACATGGAGATAGACCAAATAAAAATACCAACAAGGAGAAAATAAAATGAACCAAAATGAAGAAATAACAAACTGGCTAAATGAAGAATGCGACAAACTAACAACCACAAAAAACTATGAAGAAAAACCATATCTACAACTGCAGCCTAATGTAATGGTTGAAATTGAAATAGACTTTTCAGAACCATTTAATGAGTGGCATGACAAGCAGGATGCAACCAAGATGAAGAAGATTATACCTGTAACATCAAAGGGTGTTAAATATAATTGGTGGTTGAATCCTAAAAATCCAATATACAGGGATTTAATTAAACTTGGAAAAGATGGACAAACAAAGTTTAAGGTTGTTCAAACAGGAACACAAAAAGATACAAAATATAATCTAGTTAAATAAACTAGATATTGCTTAAAAAGAGGGCTTAGGCTTAATGTTCAGGTTTTAGAATATATTGGGTTTCTGAAGTGAACCCATCACCTCTTTTTTCCTGATCCTCTTGAGCAGTATTAAAAATGGATATATGGGAAATATTATGGTGGATAGCAATAATAATAATTGCTTTAATTGTAGGCCAAGTATTATTGGCAGTATTAAGATTTATATAAAGGAGAAAAACAAAAATGGCATTTGATTTAAGTATGTTGTCAGGCTCTTTAATGGGCTGGTTGAGTAGTATGTTATTTTGGGGAGCTTTCATATTAGTTCTATTAATTATTTCCATTGGTTTTTTAATCATAAGGAAAAACAAGAAATTAAATATTCCAGTTCTTGAATGTGTACCCTTAAGATATGGCAAGGTTGGAATCAAGATGACTAAGGGTGGTTGGTTGGGCAGAAAAGATTTTTTTGGTATGTATGATTATGGTGAACCAACATTTAAATTAAAAGATGGCAGAGAAGTTCAAAGTGTTTCTACAGAAGATTACCAGGAGTTTGATGGTAAGAAATGTTTAGTTTGTATGAGGAAAGGAGATGATCCAAGAGTATTATTCCCAATAACTAAAATAGTTACAGATCCTAAAGATACAGAAATGATGATGGCCATTGCACCAGCTGATTACAGAGAAGTTGCAATTAAATTAATGGATGCCACAGAGAGAGAAACCATGGCTAAGCTGGAAAAGTATTTGCCATGGATAGCAATGGGATTTGTTGCAATTATTTTATTGATTGCAATAATTGTAATTATGAATAGTATCAATAGTGTTACAGATAAAATAGTTGCTATGGAGGCAGTATGCAAGGGAACAGCTGCAACACAAAACACAGCTACAGCAATTCCTTCAACAGTTGCACCATAAAACAATGAGCAATGATATGTTATATAAAATTATTATTGGAATCATCATGGGAATAATAGCAATAGCAACATTAAATCACTTTATAGAGGTAAAACAATAGATGGAATTATCAACAATAGTTTTTATTTTTGTTATGGGAATTTTCCTTTTTATTATAGGTGGTAAATTATACATACTTGCTTTAAGGCAATGGAGGGAAATAAAAGATGAAAAAGAGGGAGGAAGCAGAAGAAGATCTCCTGGAAGAATTGGGGATAGCAACTTATGATGACTTTAAAAGATCACTTAATTGTAGAAACTCTAGGTTAAACAGAAGATTAAAAACCTTAGTAAAAAGAAAAGATATAATAAAAATAAAATTTGATACACCAAATAATTTAAGGGGGAAAAAAGTATATGTCGACAGAAAAATTTATTCAAGCATATGTAAGACTTGTAGACTCAAACAAGAAAGAAGTTGATGGAGAAATAGTAGTTAGAGATGAAATGGCTATGAGTGTATTCTCTGATCCCAAACTTGCTTTTAATTTATATACAATTGATAAGAGAGCTGGTGAAGATGTTTATTACAATGATGAGTATAATGCTTATGTTCAAGTCTTTAAAGGTTTGAAGAAAGAAGTTATTATGGAAAAACTTAAAAGAGAAATAATACAAGTAGGAGGAAGAATATTATGAATGAAAAAAATAAAATAACACCAAGTAAAGTAGACAGAAAATTATACAAACAGTTTCAATTATATTGTAAAAAACATAACCAAAGTGTTAAATTGACTTTAGAAAAGTTGATGACTGGTTTTTTAAACAATAGGAGTGGAAAATAATGGGAGAAGTAATTTTAGAAACAAACATTAAAAGAGAGGAAGGATGGTTATACTATTGTGGTACATCCAAGAATGGCAATGTGAACATTGGTAAGGCCAAGATGGCCAGGAAAGGTAAATCTAAAAAATGAAATTGCCAATATTACCTTTTCCAATAGAGAAAGCATTTCCAGTAATGGGAACAATATGTTTTGCTATTGTTACTGTTTTTGGTACATGGCAAATCATCAACACCTGGAATATGCTTTCTATGCCTTCAAAAGTCACAAATATTACAATGCAGGTATTTTATGCAGTTGTTATGGTAATGTTCTATAAAATGGCAGTAACAGCCCTTAAAACACCATCCAGGGAAGCATTGGATGCTATCTTTGATATAAAAGAGTTGAAGGAGAGTAACAATGCCACTACCAAGACAATGCAAAAGATGTCAAAAGAGATTCCAACCAAGAACTAAAGGTAATTGGGTATGTGATGAATGCAGGAATGAAGCTAATAAGGTTAATGGTTATAGATCTAAAAAAGGTTGTGACAATGATGCTCCATTAAGAGCATTGGGTTTAAAATGAATAAAAATATAAGGTTATATAATGAGCAACTAATAAGATGGTTGGTTGAAAAAAAATATATTAATAAAGATAAAGATATAAGGATACTTGATTTGGGTTCTGGATATGGCCATTTTTACTTTGCTTTAAAGAAAGCAGGGTATAATAATATTTATGCTATGGATATAAATCCAAAATTTAGGGGATGTGTTAAAGCTGATGCAACCAAACAATTACCATTTCCTGATAATTTCTTTGATTTAATAATATCCAGAGATATTGCAGAACATATTATTGATAGTAAAGCATTTTTTAATAATCAATACAATGCTTTAATGAAAGGTGGTACTATTATTGTTATGACTCCAAATGCTAAATATCTATCATTAGGAGAGTTTTATGAAGATTATACTCATTGTATGCCTTATACTGAAAAAAGTTTAAGAGAAGCCTTAGAATTGCATAATTTTGACTTTATACATACAACAACAATTAGAGCAGTACCTTTATTATGGAAATATACAACTAAGGCTTTTGATGTAGTATATTCAGATGTATATAATAATCTTTTAGGAGTAGGAGTAAAATAGTTGCACTGGAAAGATTAATTAACTTATGTAAAAACTATACTGGAATAGTAGCTATAATGATATTGTTGTTTGTTGCTGGTTTAGCGATTGGCCTTGAAGCTAAATATAGAGCTTTAAGATAGTGCATCATTTCACCAATATATGCAATAAATAAAAAGGTTTATATACAACTATTGGCTTATAGTATTGCACAATTTGTATGAAAATGGAGGCATTTATAAATGACTAAAACAATAATTAAAAACAAATTAAAAGAAAAGCCAATTATAATGTATTTTAATGAATTTCAAAAATATCATTTATGGCATAAAGACTATGGAACAATTGGTATGTTTATAAATAAAAATAATAATCATATTGAAATAAGAAGGTTAAAATTAGGAGTTGAAAGACAAAAATGACTAATTGCAAACATAAAGGATGTAAGAGAAGAAAATTAACATTTTATAATTATTGTTTAAAACATATTAACGATGAGGAGTTGAAAGACAAAAATGAAATGCCCCCATTGTAACAAAGAAATAGAAGAACAGACGCTAAAACTAAAAGGAATTGGAATAGAAATAAAATCAGCAGTTACACAGCACGGAATACCTTTTAGTAAAATTGTAATTGAAAAAGGTTGGAGATTACCTTCTATTTGTAGAAAGAAAGATTTTGTAAATGAAGTTTTTGCAATAAAAGAAAAGTTCTGTGAAGAATTAAATCTAAAATCAGGTAATAATGACTTTTGGATAGAACCAATAAATGAAGGTTATGCCTCTGGGTTCCTCTACGACGGTGGTGGATTCCATGTCGATGGCGACTACGGCCTCAGCGGTGGTCGTTCTCGTGGGATGTTGCTAGTGAGAGATTTAAAATGACTAATATAAAAGAACAATTAAGATGTAGACTATTAAATCAATTAACTTTTAGCCAATACTTTTTTAGGTTAGTTTGGCTTAAACATATGTTAATTGGTGGGGAGTAAAATAATATGACTAAAACTAAATCAAACTATTTAGAAAATACAGAATGTGATGAGTGTGGCAAAGTTACAACTTGTTTTCATAGTGAAATGTGGAAGATAAATTTATGCAAGTATTGTTTAACAAGTAAAAAACCATTACATAATGCTAAACTAACTGCTAAACTAATTAAATCAAAGTCCAAATGTACAATAAAAGACAAAGATAATAACAGAAAAAGACAAGATTGTTTTACAATAAATCCATTAGACAAAGATGCTATGAAAAAGGATTTTCCTATTCAAAACAAAGATGATTGGTGGTCACAAGAAGAACAAAGGTTAATATCTTGTTTTGGTGGTATCAGTCCAATATTAAATGAATATTTATTTTGCAAAGCACAGCGAGATAAAGAGTTAGATGAGTTGCTGAAATGGATTGATGATAATGTTTATCCTGATTTACAAACTAATAATGGTAAATGGTTAATAGAAGAAATTAAATTAAAGCAGAAAATAGAGGAGTTGAAAGACAAAAATGATTAATCAAAAACATAAAAAGGTTATTGGTAATATTAATCTTGGAACTGATGAGGAAGTTGATGAGATTTGTGATGGAGAACTCTATTGGGAAGAAGTCAATGAAGGATATATGTGTACTAAATGTCAGTTTTATACTGGTAGTAAATGAGGAGTTGAAACAAAACAATGACTAAATGTGAAAAATGTAATCAAGAAATACCAAACAAAACAGTAGTTTTTAAAGACTTAAAAATAGAAGTAGACTTTATACAACAACAAAACAACAAAATGCTAAAAGACATCAAAATACCAAAAGGCTGGAGACTATTAAGATTTAATGAACTTGATGCAGTTATGAATTTTTGTGTTGATAATAAATTACAAGTTTGGTCTTACTTTGAACAGCCAATTAAAATATTTAAAAATAAATATGTTGCTGGGTTCGGGGCCGATTCAGGCTGGGTTGACCTCATTTGCGATAGGAACCCTACTCTTACTATTGCTGGTCTCGGGGTAGTTTTGTGCAAGGATGTAAAATGAATAGCATAATAAAAAACCTTTTAGAAAAACCAGCGAATGAATGTTCAGATAGAGAAGCCATGCTAATTATTAAATTAAGAAATGTGCCTGAGAATCAACAGGAAGCATTTTTCAAAGGTTTTGTAGATGGTTGGCGAGACTGCAATGAACAATATTGGAACTTTTGGAAAAGCAACAAAGTCGAGGATATTTTATAAAGGAGGAACAAGAATGAAAAATAAAAAAATCAAACAATTTTTAAAAGGATGTGTATTAAGAAGTATAGATTTAAATTTATTATTTGTAATTGGATTTGCTTTTTTTATAAGTTGTTTTAATGAAGATTATGGTAGTAAATATTCATTATTTTTAATGTTGGGAGGATTATGGTTAATGGCCACAAATAGTTGGGAAGCAATTAAAAAGGATAAAAAAGAATGACAACTAAACTGCCTGAATATGTAACTGAGGAAGAATTTGCAAAGATTATGAAAGTTACCAAGCAGAAACATCATAAGGTTGCTTATTTCTTGGGCTTCTGTTCAGGGTTGAGAATACAGGAAGTTTTAAACCTGCAACCTGAAGATATTAAATTTAATGAGCACAAAATAGAAATCAGGCAGGGTAAAGGATCTAAAGATAGAGTTGCACCACTGCATCCTGCATTCAAGCAGGAGTTTATAAAGCAACTGCCTATAAAATGCAAAAAAAGGGCTTTACAAAGTGCTTTTACAGCTACTTATAAGAGAGCTGGTATAAATAAGAAATTACATTTTCATTGTGTTGATAGTAATACTCAAATATTAACAATAGATGGATGGAAAAATTATAATGAAATTAAAAAAGGAGATTTTGTTTATAACTATAATTTGATTAAAAATTGTATTGAGATGGATATTTTAAAAGAAATAAATGTATATGAGAATTATAAAGGGGAAGTTTATCATATTAAAAATAAATATATTGATAGTATTATAACTCCCCAACATAAAATTCCATGTAGAGTTTCAATAAAAAAAGGTAATAAAGATATATGGAAAGATTTTGGATTATATCCTATAGAAGAAGTTTTTGATACAAAAGCAAAAAGACAAATTAAATATTATTTAAGTGCAATTAAAACTAATCAATTAACAATCCCAAGTTTAGATACAATAGGAATTGCAAAAGCAGGAATATTAGGATGGATTTTGAGTGATGGAAATATTAGTGATTATAGTATAACTATTTCTCAATCAATATCTGCAAATCCAAAAAAATGTGAAATTATAAGTAAATTATTACAAGATAGTGGATTGAAATATTCTATAAAGATACAAAATATAAGAATTAATAGTTTTAATAAAAAACCATATCAAATGGTCAACTATAGAATATTTAATGAAAATATAGATTGGATATTTGATTATGTCAATAAAGACAGAACTCCAATATTAGAAAAGATATTAAAATTACCAAGAGATGAATTACAAGCAATATTAGATAATATGATGTTGGGAGATGGAACTGCTAGAAATGAATATTGTGGTCAAAATAAAGCTAGAATTGAATTAATAAGGATATTGTGTTGCTTTTTGGGAAAAAGGACTTTATTAGGCACAAAACAACAAAGAGGAAAGATTTATTCAAGGTGTTATATAACTAATTATGATTGGTGTAATATCCATAATGTTACAACTAAAAAGTTATTCTTTGGTAAAGTTTGGTGTCCAACTACTAATAATGGTACTTTTATCGCTAAAAGAAATAATACTATCTTTATAACATCAAATTCACTTCGCCATGGATTCGCAGTAACAATGATGAATAAAGGAATGCCTTTAAATCAGATCCAACTATTTTTAGGTCATGCAAATATTGCAACAACAAGCATTTATACAAAAATAAATCCAACTGATGCTTTGAAAAGTTATGAGGAGATGTGGAAGTAAAATGAATTGGAATTTATTATTTCAAATATTTACGTTTATTTCAATGGTTGTAGTTATAATTTTAGTTGGGCATATGATATTATCATATCCAGCATTTAAAAATCAATGTGAAAGTTTAGGTGGTACTTATTATGAAATTGCAAATGTAACTTGCAGTGATAATAAATGGAATTGTGATCAGATGTGTATTTTAAATGGGGAGTATATTAATTATTATGATGGGGATTTATGTGTGATAGATTGTATGTATAAAAATAAACATAATCCTAAAGAGGTTTGTGTATGTTGAAAATATTTGAAATGTTTGCTGGATATGGTGGAGCATCCTTTGCTTTAAAGAAAGCAAATATCCCCTTTGAGTGTGTGGGATACTCTGAAATAGATAAGTATGCAATTCAATGTTTTGAGCAGAATCATAGAGGGAAAAATTATGGGGATTGCACAAAAATAAACACAAATGATTTGCCTGATTTTGATTTATTGACAGGTGGGTTTCCATGCCAAGATGTTTCTCTCGCTGGAAAAAGAGATTTAACAAAAGGCAGAACCAATCTATATCAAGAAATATTAAGGATAGCAAAAGACAAAAAACCAAAATATCTTTTATTAGAGAATGTAAAAGGTTTGTTATCAGCTGGAAAAACTGAAAGAATAAATGATTTATTAATTGATAAGATAATAAGGGATTTAAAAGAATTAGGTTATGGTGTTTGCTGGAAAGTTTTAAACTCAAAGGATTATGGTATTCCACAAAATAGAGAGAGAGTGTGGTTTGTATGCAAGTATGGTGGATGGGATTTTATGGAGTTTCAATTCCCTCAACCAATAGAGTTAAAAATATTCATTAAGGATATTTTAGAAAAAGATGTTGATAAGAAATATTATTTAAGTGAAAAAATGATTAAAGGAATTTTTAAATCTAATTTTCAAGAAAGAAAACCTATTGATACTAATGATGTTTGTAGAACTCTTAAAATAGGTGGGAATATTCCATGTTTTGTTCATTCCCTATTCCCAAGAAGTGATTTAAGTGGTAATGGGGGACATGGGCATTTATCAAAGAATGATGGTACAAGTTATGCAATAGATACTGGATGCTCTCAAACAGTACAAATTGGTGCATTAAGAGGTAGAGGAGAGAATAACCAGCAACAATTAGAAATGAGAGATGATAATATATCTAATTGCTTAATAAAATCTACAAAAGAGAATCTTGTTTGCCAAACAATAACAACAGAACTTGCTCATAGTACTGGAAAACACTTTAATGCAGAAACATTTAAAGGTATAACTGGAGAGTTTAGGAGATTAACACCTAAAGAATGTTTTAGATTAATGGGCTTTTTGGATGATAATATTAACCTAAAAGGCCTTTCAGATACACAATGTTATAAATTAGCTGGTAATGGATGGGAGATTAATGTTGTTAGTTTAATATTTAAAGAGCTTTTTGGTACAAAAAGTGCAATATGAAAGATTAGTTTTATATACAAACAAAAACCTTAAACTACACAAACTAACAGAAAGGTGTAATATGAAAACAGAACAAAACCTGGATGTAATGATAATATCCTGCAAAGAAGAAGTGGAATCTCAGGATAGAAGAATAAGATGCTGGATTACAGATCTTGAATATTCAAAATTAGAATCTCATAAGAGATGTGAGTTCATGTACCCAATAGGTACAAGAATTTATTGCAATGTAAGCTTCTATAAAAAAGAAGAGGAAAAATATTTGGAAGAGGTAAGGGGGATTAAAAAATGATTAAAACTAAAGTAAAGAAAAAAAATAGAATAATTTATAATACTGTTTTTTTAATTTTTTTATGTCTTGTAGTTTATAGAGTTTATGGAGTATGGTATGAAGAAACAGGTGGTTTTCAAGGAATACAAGATACTTTTTATATAAATAGTGGTGGATTTTTAGCAAATGAAACAAACTGCCTTTGGGGTGTTAAAGATAGATATAGTTGTAATGACCCAATATGTAAAACTTATAATGTACAGAAAATAGAAGAAAGTGGACATCATTGCGAATATGAAGGATATGGTGGAGAAGGTTTATTTGCATATACAAAATATGATAGAACTTATTATGTTTGTGAAGGATATGGTAGAGTTGCAGTAAGTTGTGATGAATATTATAAAAATTGGGAAGAAATGCAAGAAGATATTTATAAGAGGTTAAAACAATGATTGAATTATATATAATACTTGGAGTGGAAATTGCAATGTTAATAATTGCAATATTTTTAATTAGATATTTAACCAGGAGGGAAATTAAATGAATAAAGAAAATAGAATTGGATTTAAGGCCTTGAGATGGGATTTGAAAATAGTTTACTTATGGGTTTGGATTTCATTAATAGTTTTTTTAATTAAAGCAATTCAAATTTTAATGAATGTATAAAAATTGGAGGATACAAAAATGGGGATGATTGGAAATTTTAGAGAGAGATCAATGTTGATAAATGAATGGTGGGATAATCAAAGCCTTACAGTAAAGGAAAGAATAAAAAAATTATATGAAGATTATTTAAATAAAATAGAAACTGTTACACCAACTATAATTGAATCACCAAATAATAATTCTCCTTTGAATAAAAATGATGATGTTACAGATGGTGAGAGATGGCTGCAACATCTTCATGGAGAATTTTATAAAAAGAATACAGGAGGGAAAAGATGGTAAGACTGCCTTTTACAAAAAGCAATGAAGAGAAAGCTGCTGACAAAGCTGAACAGGATAAAAAAAATGATACAGCTTCTGAACAGCAAGTGCCTACTCAAATAATAGAGAGAGAAATTACTTTGTCATTGCTGAATGAGAAGTTAAATGTTATCTTGAATTTGCTACAACAAAAGTAGAAAGGTTAAAAAAAGAATTTTGTTTTTCTTTTTCTTTTATTTCTGTTATGTTATCAATGATAGTACCATTATCCCACTTATAAGAAGTTGATGTTATATTAAAGCAAGTATCAAGATGAGGGTTAAGTGTTCTGCATAGATCACAAGGTGTAGATAAGAACTCTGCTTTATATCTATAGGCTAGGAACTGATTGATAGCAAAGAGTCCTACAGCTATTACTACTACAAAGATGAGTGCACTATATATATGTTCTTTGGTTATGTTCATCTTAATGTTCTCCTGTTGACTTTAAATCAACCATTTCCTTCCCATTACTAATAATATTGTCTACTCGTCTAGTGTTAAAACTGGATGGGGGGGTGATTTCTTCATCATCTTCAGGCTTTTCTTTCCA
>Ga0209777_10002199_pt1 | contig 26228 bp, 25 predicted proteins | sample FrelakmetHBP12HB_FD_187147 | JGI IMG/M metagenome (GOLD analysis project Ga0209777, IMG submission 187147) | Freshwater lake sediment microbial communities from the University of Notre Dame, USA, for methane emissions studies -HBP12 HB (SPAdes)... | ecosystem: Environmental > Aquatic >... | reverse complement strand
TGGCTACATCAATCCCCACGTACACCTTCTCTTTTTCCATCAGTTTCTCCTCCTTCAAGGCCCTTCCTTGCATGATACGGGCTCATCTGGCCCAGACAACTGTTCGGGCTCTTTGAAGATACGGGCGCGACGACCAGCGCTACATTACGGTGTTTTACCACCCAGGGGCGATCGGTCTATCGCGCCCTCACGACCATTATTGCCATATATGTTATCACTTGTTAAAGATACAAGGGGCACGGTGCACCGTGCCCCTGCAAGCTAATACTAAGGTTGGTTTTAGATGCCTGCCACACACCCCGGTGCTTTGACCAGCAGCACGGGCACACAGGTAGAACGCAAGACCTTGTCGGCTACACTTCCATAGGCCCATCTGTTGACCCCGGAACGGCCATGGCTGGCCATGACGATGAGGTCAACCTTGTTCTTGTTAGCACAATCCACAATCTCCTCAGCAGGCTTGCCGAGGCGAGACTCCGCCTTCACCTTAAACCCTTTGTCTTTCAGGCTCTTCTCCACATCGTAGATATAGAGATCGCACTGTTGCTGTGCATTAGTTGTCATCCGCTCTACATGCTTGTCCCAGGTCTTGTTCTTGCCTTCCGGATAGTCAGCGATGATGTTGGGAGACTCACAAACCCTGAGGATAATGACCTCACCCACACTGCAACCTGTGGCAATATTTTCGACATGGGGCAGAACACACTCAGCCAGCTTCGATCCATCCAATGGAACAAGTATCTTCTTGTACATTACCTTATCACCTCCTGATAATAACATCCCATATTATATTGTCAGTTCGTATGTGATGTAAAGTGGGGTATCAAGAGGTTTTATTAATCTCTTTTCAACCCCCTTATCCCCCACTCTTGGGGGATTTGTAGGTTTGGGGGACACCCCCAAGCCCCCGGCATCCGCCTAAGGCGGACTGCACCTCTTCTTTGGCATTCTTTGAATAATAGCAGTCTTTACTTATGTCTCTAAGTTTAAGCCTTCCTGTCGCCCTTGATTCCGATAGTTACGTCCTTAAGCGGAATATCCTTGCCGCTCAAGCGTATCGCCTGCTTCGCCATATGCGTCAAGCCAGAGCAGCAGGGCACCTCCATGTGCACTACCGTCAGGCTCTTCACATCGGAACGGTGCAGGATGTCGGCCAGCTTGCTTAAATGAGCCTGGAAGTCATCCAGCTTGGGGCAGGCCACCAATAGGGCATGTCCCTTGAGGAAGTCGTGATGGAAACCGGCGTAGGCGAAGGGAACGCAGTCCGCAGCCAGCACCAGGTCCGCCCCCTGAAGGAAAGGCGCACCTGGAGGCACCAGGGTTAGCTGCACCGGCCAGTGTCCCAGCATCGAGTGTTTGCATGATTCTTCGTGAGCAACCTCTGCTGCCTTCGGCCTCTCAAACTGCGTAACTGTAGCCGAGGAACAGCCACAGGGAAGCTCCTCTTTAGCACACTCCTTTTCATGGAGGTGGTGCTTCGCCTCCTCCTCGTCAAACTTCGCGGCTTCCCTTTCCTCGATGGTTATCGCTCCCTCAGGGCACTCTCCGAGGCAAGCACCGAGGCCATCGCAATACTTATCGCTGACAAGCCTCGCCTTGCCATCAATGATTTGAAGTGCCCCTTCGGCGCAGGCTGGAACACAAGCGCCACAGCCATTGCACTTCTCCTCGTCTATCTTCACAACCTTCCTCAATACCTTTGTCTTCGCTGTCATTTCACACCCCCTCACACAGACTTATATTCACAGAGCGTTTAAGAATCCCTCATCAACCCCCTATATCCCCCAATCTTGGGGGAATTTTTAATTGGGGGATACCCCCAAACCCCCAGCATCTGCCTAAGGCGGACTGCACCTCTTTTTCAACCCTCTGTATTATGGGAAACAACCCAACTGGCAACTGGCGATTTTTATGTTCAGCCTGTTCGCCGCACCGCCGACCTGCTTGGGACTGATCTTAAGCTTCTTAGCTATCTGGAACGCTACAGCACAAGGAAGTTTACCGTTAACCAGAGAGGCCCGCATTTCATCTTCGAGAACTTTCGCAATGTCATCTTGAGACCCACTTGTTAAGCCAGCCATAGTCGTTACCTCCTTATTTTTAGGGCGTTTAAAAATCCTTTTCAACCCCCTATTTCCCCCACTCTTGGGGGAATTTAAGGTTGGGGGAACACCCCAAAACCCCCGTCATCCGCCTAAGGCGGACCGCCCCTCTGCACTCCCCATTAGCAAACGGCCTCTTCGTTCAGGATTTTGGATTTGCTTCGGCGGGGTGCTCCTCTTCCTGCAAAGGCAGAGTGAAATAGAAAGTAGAACCTCGGCCTGGTTCCGACTCTACCCATATCCGGCCACCATGAGCTTCCACCAGCCTGCGACACACCAGGAGCCCCAACCCGATACCCTTAACTCCCTCAAGCCTTTGAGCCGCCAGACGCTCAAAAGGACTAAACAGTTTAGCCTGATCATGAAGAGAAATGCCTATCCCCTCATCGCTGACCCCTATAACCATGTGGTCGTTCTCCAAACGAGCGGAGATTATTATCTTACCCCCATCAGGCGAATACTTAACCGCGTTCTCCAAAAGATTATGCAAGATGCGTTCCAGCCTTAACTGGTCCGCATGAACCGGAGGAAGCACCCTGGGCAAGTCTGTCTCAAAGCTGTGATTTGAAGACTGCCGCTTTATCTTATCGACTGCGTCTTTGACTACATTCTTGACGTTGATCGGCTCTCTGCTAAGAAAGAGGCGGTCAGCCCGCGCCCGGGAAAGCTCGAGGAGGTTGCCCAATAAATGAGATAACGATTCCGTTTCCCAGGCTGCATCCTGCAGTAGTTGACGCATCTCCTCCCTGGATAGACGAGTTCCTTCGGTCAGAGCTGTATTTACAGCTCCCATGATAACTGTGAGCGGGCTGCGTAGCTCATGAGAGACCAAGCCAATGAACTCATCTTTCAACTGGTCGAGTTTCTTGCGCTCGGCGATACCCCGGATATAGACGAGCGCCTGGCTTAAACGTCCATTCGCATCATAGGCACCTACAATCTTGGCCCATACCGGTATTGTCCGGCCACCATGACCCAGAAACTCAAATTCGGTCTCAACGAGTCCCTTTTGGGCGAGCTGATCATAGTAGAACGAAAGCTTATCCGGCAGCGCACTTGCCAGCAGCTCACGGAAGTCCTTCCCCTTGAGTTCTTCTCTGGAATAGCCCAGCAACTGACATACACCTTCATTGCAATCGATGATACGCACTTTGGCATCCACGGAGATAACCCCATCGGGTGAGGATTCCACCAACGTACGATAGTTTGTTTCCGATTGCCGCAACGCCTCCTCAATCCGCTTGCGCTCGGTTATATCCCGGGCGACTGCGACCACCTCGAGCGGATATTTATCGGGTATCCGCGTGATAGAGTATTCGACATCTATTACGCTTCCATCCTTCCTTTTGAACTCGGTTGAACCATAGAAGAGCCCTTTCTCCTTTAGTTCCCTGGTAACCAGTTTCGTGAATTCCGTGGGGCTGATGCCGGTCGGATAGAAGAAACTTGCATCCTTGCCCATCAATTCATCCTTCGAATAGCCGTATATCCCCTCGACCCTGTCATTGCACCAGGTTATCACCCCCTCCTTAATCTCGAAAACCGCATCAGCGAGGTTGCGTACCAGTGCAGAGTAATGTTGCTCCGACGCCCGTAATGCCTCCTCGCTTTGTTTCAAGTTCCTGAAAAGGAGACTGTAGGGCTTTGCCAGGCCGGTCCAGATAATGGCTCTGTACATGAGATAAACTGAAACAATCTTGAGGAGATGCCCGACCATATTGGGTAGGGTGTACGGTCCTGTGTAAAGCGTGAATGCTAACTCGGAACATATGGTCACGCCTATAGAGGCGACCAGAAATCGAAATACGCTAGTGTCGAACTCTCTGCGTTTGCGATACAGAAGGAAGATTGATGCCAGGAAGATTAAAGAAATTACATATTCGCTGATCCTCTTGAACAGGGTCAACCCCACCCCATCCACGTAACAAACAGGGAAATTGTCCCAATAGAAAATGGACATTAGCAACAAGGTAGTGACCACGGCGTAGATTAGAAATACGAAGGGGAGCTTTAGCTTTCGGCCAAGGAGCAAGGGCGCAGCAAGGAAAGAGATACTTTGGACATAGCGTGCAGCAATCCAGAGTTGCGTAGCCAGATTACTACCATATCCCGGAAATACCCCCATGCCTTGGTATGCCAGTGTGTGAACCAGGTCTATAGTGCCGATGAAGAGGTAGGCAATGCCCAGAAATAAAATATAGCTGTTATCTATGAAGCGGCGTGAATTCCAGGTAAGCACAAATATACCGAAGGCTACGACGATGCTGAATATCTCGGTAAGGCTGTGGAAAAGCAGATAGCTGTGACGGCTGGTCAGGTATAGCCCGAATAATACCAGCGCACCCAGCAAAATAGTCACGTATGGGCGCTTATTTACTTGCGTAACTAACCGCGAGATGACGCTCATACCTAATCGCTCCAGCATGGATGATACCGCCCACAGTATCCAGCCGTCAAGCCCTCAGAGATTGGAGCATAAGACCTTTGACATTCGCTGAAGACGGAGCTATTATGAGGAACTGTAATGGCTCATCCGGAGAAACTACTATGAAGCAATTTCGCATACTGGTAGTCGACGATGAAAAGCGCATTCTTAATTTTCTTAATTCCAAACTTAAAGCTTCTGGGTATGAAGTGCTGATAGCCAATGACGGTGTCGAGGCCCTGGAGCAGGCCCAGGCTCAAGAGCCCGACCTGATATTGCTTGACATCCTCATGCCCAGGATGGACGGCTTTGAGACACTCAAAAGGCTGCGCAGCTTTTCGTCAACTCCGGTTATCATCCTCAGCGCCAAAGGGGCTGATATTGATAAAATAAAAGGCCTTGGCCTGGGTGCCGATGATTATTTACCTAAGCCATTTAACCCTGATGAGCTAATAGCTAGAATAGAGGCGGTAAAGCGTCGGATTAAACCTGGCGAAAGACGCAAAACCTCAGGGCTGCTTTCTTTAGGTAATCTAACCATCGACTTCAAAGCGCGTAAAGTTAAACTCGGCAACGAAGAAAAGTACCTGACCCGTATCGAGTGGCTCTTGCTAAGCGAGCTCGCCCAGAATATGGGCCGTCTGATGCCTTATGAAGAACTCCTCTCCCTGGTATGGGGGCCAGAGTACCGCGACGATGTTCAGCTCCTCAGAACATGGATCAGTCGGCTGAGATCAAAGCTGGAAAATGATACTAACAGTCCTGAGCTGATTTCCACCATCCCCAAAGCGGGCTATATAATGAATGGAAACACCGCTTGAACGGTATCAATTGACAGCCCTCAATAAAGCCTCCGATTAGGTTTCAACCTGCGACAAGGACACGCCCCAAAATGTGATAACTTTTTAACCTTTTTTGTCCCCATTTTATGACTTCTTCATCCCCAGCTCGCTATCATAGCTGATGTAAAACTTCATTAATTATAACCAAGGTAAGATGTACACATTGTACTGAAAGACACGTTCGTGGTGAGCACAATTGTCAATCTCACTCACATAGGCTGTAAGTGAATCTGATTTATTAGGAGATTGCAGAGATGCTTCAAGGAAAGCGCATTGCTATTCTGGCTGAAGAAGGCTTTGAGGATTCCGAACTTGTCGAACCTCTGAGGGCGATGAAAGATATCGGCGCCAGAGTAATCGTCGTAGGCAGTGGTTCCCATGAGACCTATCGGGGGAAGAGAGGTAAGGCAAAAATCAAGGTGGACACTACTGCTGACAAGGTCAACGTCCAGGATTTCGATGCCATCATCATCCCCGGCGGTTATGCTCCCGACAGAATGCGCTTGTACCAGCCCATGATAGATTTGGTAAGAAGGGCATTTGATTCGGGCAAAGTGGTGGCAGCTGTTTGCCACGGGCCACAGCTACTTATCTCAGCCGATATTGTTAGAGGGCGACGTGTTACCTCCTGGCCCTCAGTAGCAATAGACTTGAAGAACGCTGGCGCAAACTGGGTTGACGAACCTGTGGTTCAAGATGGGAAACTCATCACCGCGCGCAAGCCAAGCGACCTGCCAAGATTCAACAAAGCGATAATCGATGCACTAAAAGATAGCACAGCCTGACTTCCAGTATAAGCAAGCGCCCTGGTTACTTACAGAAGTGAACTAGCCGGGCGCACAGTGCGCTCCGGTACCGGCCACCGGCGCCTGAGGCTATTCTAGTGCCGGAACTAACTTAACAAGTGGTATCGTTGGTGGGGCAGGCCACCTGAACGCCCACGAATTCATTGACCCACATGATATAATTACGATGCGGCGAAGCGAGATTCGAAAAACTCTGGCTTTATCCATGTACTTATCACGCAGCATGGATTATCAAAATAAATTAGTGGGAAAGGAGAGAGGAAATGCTGAAGGATTTCAAAGAGTTCATCATGCGGGGCAACGTGATCGACATGGCAGTGGGCATAATAATCGGTGTAGCCTTCGGCACTATAGTCAATTCACTGGTGAAAGATATAATCATGCCGCCCATAAGCCTGGCCCTGGGCAGAGTTGATTTTAGCAACCTCTTCGTGCTTTTGAAGAATGGTAGCAAAGCTCCTCCACCCTACTACAGTATTACTGAGGCCCAAGCAGCCGGTGCAGTAACGCTCAACTATGGCGCGTTCATCAATTACCTCATCACATTCTTGATAGTCGCCTTTGCGGTCTTCCTGATGATACGATTAATCAATAATATGCGCCGCCGGGCAGAAGCCCCGAAGGCCGCAGCAGCTCCCACAACAAAAGATTGCCCCTATTGCGTATCCAAAATACCGCTTAAGGCTACTCGCTGCCCAAACTGTACTTCCGAACTAAAGACCGCGTAAGAATCACCCCGTGCTTTGGGGCTGGGGGTGTCCCCCAGCCCCAAAGCCGCCCAAGACTAGGTTATTATAAAGAGCGTCGCTTAGAAAAGCATAGCGAATATATGTGATAACTTTTTAACCTTTTTTACCCCTATTTTATGACTTCTTGATACCTGGATTGCTAACATAAGCATAGATTTTTCTTATGCGCAAGGAGGATTTCATGCTCGCTATTGCTAACAATATAACGACCAGGAACAGAACAGTCGCCGAAGCACTTAAATCGCGCCCTGCCGAATCCATTAGCCAGAAGGCAGCAGACAGGATCCAAAAACAACGTATTGATTTCCTGCAGGAGCTGGCCAGTGACTGTATCGAAGCGGGTGCTGACATATTAGATATCAACCTTCAGCAGCGATACGATGAGCCCGAGATAATGAAGCTCGCGGTTGATACGATTCAGGGAACAGTAGGCTGTCAGCTCTGCCTTAGTTCAAACAGGGCTGATACCCTGGAAGCTGGCCTCCGAGCCTGCAAGCGCCCCCCGATTGTGAATTACGTATCACTCGATAACGAAAAACTCAAGGACATCCTATCCTTGATTGCACGGTACAACGCAGAGGTGATTCTTGTTGTCTCGGGCCCAACAGCACTTAACAGCACAGAGGATATATTGAAGTCCGCTGCAGTTTTGGTTGGAGCTGCCAATGAGTCCGGCATCTCAAACAAACGCATCATTATAGACCCAGGCGTGTTGCATGTTACCAGCGACGTAGGCCAGCGCCACGCAAAGACATTGCTCGAACTTCTTCCTGCTCTATCAGAGATTTTCGACCCACCCATAAGGACTACATCCTGGATAAACAATGTATCTGCCGGCGCCCCAAGGCGGTTGCGCCCGGTAATAAACAACACCTTTCTTGCTATGCTCGCCGGGGTGGGACTGTCTTCCGCCTTTGTTGACGCCCTCAATAGGGGAACTATGAGGACAGTGCGTTTGATAAGAATCCTCAGGGACGATGCCATATATTCTGATCGTGCTATAGAGCTGTGCTGACAGGCAAAGCTGTAGCAACACCTTGACAGTGTACCTGTCGAGTGTATACTCTGCTTAAGGATCGCTAATTCGTGAAGGAGTAACCCATTGCTAAAAGGAGGGATACCTCTAGGTAGATTACTCGGTGTCTCTATAAAGCTGCATTATTCCTGGTTTATCATCTTTGCGTTGGTAACCTGGGCACTGGGAGCCGGTTATTTCCCAGGCAGCTACCCGAACTGGAATCAGGCAACCTACTGGGGCATCGGCGTGGCCACCAGCCTCCTTTTCTTCCTCTCAGTGCTAATCCACGAACTGTCTCATAGCGTTATAGCGCAGGCCGCAGGTATCCCGGTCAAGTCCATTACCCTCTTCGTCTTCGGCGGGGCATCCCAGATCAGCAAGGAACCAGAACGTGCTGATGTCGAGTTCCGTATGGCTCTGGCTGGCCCCCTAAGCAGCCTGGTCATCGCAGGCATATTCTGGGGCATACATATAGCTACAGAAGGAGTAAGCCAGCCCTTAACAGCTCTAACATTTTGGCTAGCCTGGATCAACGCCGTCCTGGCCGGATTCAATCTGATCCCCGGATTTCCCCTGGACGGCGGGCGTGTGCTACGGTCTATCATCTGGTGGCGTACCAAAAACCTGCGCAGTGCGACCCGAGTCGCCTCGACTATCGGCAGAGGCGTGGGCTATCTCTTTATTTTTGGTGGTATTTTCTGGATCTTTTGGGGCAACTGGTTCAATGGCCTGTGGATAGCCCTCATCGGCTGGTTCTTGGAGAATGCAGCTGCGGGAAGCTACCAGCAGGTAGCTTTCCAAGACATACTTCGTGGCCACACTGTCAGCGAAGTAATGACACGAGATTGCCCTGTGGTTCCCCCTAAACTCACAGTAGAGCAATTAGTGCACGACTATGTTCTAAACTCCGGCCGCCGCTGTTTCCCCGTTGTAGATGATAGCCACCTTTTGGGGTTGGTAACGCTAAACGATGTTAAGGGTGTGCCTCGTGAGCTTCGGCTCACGAAAACTGTGCGGGAGACCATGACGCCCCTGGAAAAACTCAAGTGGGTTCAACCTAACGATGACCTCGCCAATGTGCTGCACCTGCTGACTACAGAAGATATCAACCAGTTGCCTGTAATAGAGAACAACACTATCGTCGGCATGATAGCACGCGACAACCTATTGTCGTTCATACGAACACGCGCTGAGTTAAGTATATAGGTTAAAGCCAACAGGGAAGGCTACTAATGGTTACAAAAATAGCATGTTCACTGGATGATATAAAGCCACTCTCTCCAGAAGAGGTGAAGAGCGTCCTCAATGCTGATAAAGAAGGTAATTATATCCTGCTGGATGTAAGGCAGCCTGAAGAATACCAGGATAGCCATATCCCCGGGGCCAAACTTATTCCTCTCGGTGAGCTGGAGCAGAGGATGGGAGAACTCGATGAAAATAAGAAGATCATAACCTATTGCCGCAGCGGCAGGAGAAGTATGGGGGCAGCCGTTTTGCTCTGCGGCCTCGGATTTAAGGATGTCTACACGATGAGGGGCGGTAGTTTAGATTGGCACTATGAGACGGTTACAGGGCCTCCCGAGGAAGGGATGGGGCTTCTGGGTGAGGTGGTAGGGCCTCGGGAGGCCCTGCTCCTGGCATTCAGGCTGGAAAATGGTTCGTTGGACTTTTATTCGAAGGCTAGTGAAAATCTGAAGGGAAAGAGCCGGGTATTGCCCAAGCTTCTGGATATGGAAAAGGGGCACATAAGCCGAATCTACACAGAACTGGCTATATATTGGAGGGGTACGCTGCCCACACCAGAGAACCTGCAGAAACAACTGAACGGGGTATTAACAGAGGCTGGCATAACAGTAAATGAAGCCCTTCTACGGTTTGAAGATAATGTCAGAGATGACCTCGAGAATATCGAAGTCGCGTTGGAGATAGAAGCCAAATCATACGATTTATACAAGAGGATGGCAGCCAAGGTAGGAGATTCGGGGGTGCGTAAGCTCTTTCAGAAATTGGCAGCGGAGGAGAGAGAGCACCTCCAGCAACTGTCAGGTGAATTGAAGCACTTTCTATGAAAGCTATCCAGTCTAAGAGCAGGGAAACAAACAAAATAAAAGGAGGAGGCACAAAATGATGGAACAGTGCATGGAATGGATGAAGGGGGCTCAGTCCGCAAAATCTGATATCCGGCTACCCAAGATCGGCGACCCGGCACCGACATTTGAGGCAGAAACAACCCAGGGCAAGATCAAACTCGAAGACTACAAAGGGAGCTGGCTGGTACTTTTCTCGCACCCTGCGGATTTCACACCGGTATGCACCACAGAGTTCATGGCTTTCGCTGATATCTATAAAGAGCTGCAGAAGCGTGGCGTGGAGCTTCTGGGGCTGAGCATTGACAGCGTGCAGTCCCACATCGCCTGGATACGTAATATACAAGAGAAAATGGGGGTAAAGGTGCCCTTCCCCATCATCGCTGACCTGAACAAAGAGATCGCCATGAAATACGGCATGATACACGAGGGACAGAGCAAAACCGCTACGGTCAGATGCGTGTTTATCATTGACCCCAACCAGGTAGTGAGAGCTATGATATACTACCCACTTACCACTGGCAGGAACATGGCCGAGATTCTGAGATTGATAGATGCATTGCAGACCACTGACAAAAATGGAGTAGCCACACCCGCAAACTGGAAGCCAGGCGATAAGGTGATCGTACCGCCGCCGAACACCATGGAGATGGCCGAGGAAAGGCTCAAGCAGGGCTATGAGTGTAAAGACTGGTATTTCTGCATGAAGAAACTGTAGGGAATCTAGAGGAGGATGATATGGCGTGCGTTAGCCCCGATGGCAAACCCACTGAATCGGGCGCCAAAATGCTGCGCTCCCTGAAAGCAGGCGCAAAGCTTCCCGAGAATGTTGCCGAAGACACCGGTCTCCCCCTGTTCAGAGTTAGGAGCGGGCTGCGGGAGCTGGCCCAGGCTGGTTATGCGAACTCGAAGGGCGACAAGTATGAGATCTCCCCCAAGGGGGTCGAGCTGCTAGCCAAGCTCTGATGACGGAGACGCGTTAGAATTCAAACCGTATGGGCAGCCAAATTGTAATAGGAGGTAACTTAATGAACAACAGAATGCTGGCTGAGGGAGTCTTCGCGGTAGGAGCCATCGACTGGGACAGGCGGTTGTTCGACTCGCTGATACCGCTCCCCGATGGCACAAGCTACAACTCATATCTAATCAAGGGAAGCGACAAAACAACTCTCATCGATACAGTAGACCCCACTATGACAGATGTGTTGATGATGCACCTGAACCAGCTTGAGATTAAGAAGATAGACTTTGTTGTTGCCAACCATGCCGAGCAGGACCACTCGGGCTCCCTGCCCCATGTCATCGAAAGGTACCCCGAGGCAAAGGTTGTTTGCACGCCCAGGTGCAAAGATTTCCTCATTGACCTGCTCATGATTCCTGAAGGGAAATTCATAACAGTCAACGATAAGGAGACCATATCTCTGGGAGATAGAGCCCTGGAATTCATCCATGCCCCCTGGGTTCACTGGCCCGAGACAATGCTCACCTATCTGAGAGAGGACAGGATACTTTTCCCCTGCGACCTTTTCGGCTCCCACCTGGCCACAAACAACTTATATGTGACCGATGAAGGATGGGTCTACGAGGCAGCCAAGAGATATTTTGCGGAAATCATGATGCCATTCCGGCCGAACATCCAGAAGCACCTGGAGAGACTAAAGAGCTACGCCATCGATATTATTGCCCCCAGCCACGGTCCCGCTTACAACAAGCCAGAGTTTATCATGAAAGCGTATCATGGCTGGGTCTTCGATGAGCCCAAAAACGTTGTGGTATTACCATATATCTCGATGCACGGCAGCACACACAAGATGGTAGAATATTTCGTCGAAGCTTTAACAGAAAGAGGCGTTACCGTAAAACAATTCGACCTCACAGTGACCGACTTAGGAAAGCTGGCGATGTCATTGGTGGATGCAGCGACAGTAGTGGTCGGGACGCCCACAGTTCTGGCAGGGCCGCATCCCAACGTAATCAGTGCTGTCTTTCTGGCAAACGCTTTGAGGCCCAAACTCAAGTTTGTCTCCATAATCGGCTCATACGGCTGGGGAGGCAAAACAGTGGAGCAACTCTCCGCCATGCTCCCTAACCTGAAGGTAGAGGTACTGCCGCCGGTGCTCTGCAAAGGCTTCCCCCGAGAAGTCGATTTCAAGGCATTGGATAATCTGGCAGACACCATCGCCCAGAAGCACAAGGAGAACAAATTCGCCTGATAATATTTTAAAGGGGCATCCTTCCTCGGCAGGACGCCCCTAGGTCATCGTGTCATTGCGAGGAGTTCTTCCCTTAAGGAAGGACGACGAAGCAATCTCCACGTGCTCGTAAATAAGTTAGGGAACGCTGAGATTGCTTCGCTTCGGCTCGCAATGACATATAATAGGCAACAACTCTTTTTTATGTCACTCCTGCGAAAGCAGGAGTCCAGGTGGGTCTCCTGGATTCCCGCTTGCGCGGGAATAACAGTAGAGAGCATAATTGTTGGGTAGATTGGAGCAGATGCTCCAATCGCGCCTGGAGCAGGTGCTCCAGGCTACCCAGGTTAGATTTAGATTAGCAGTGGTTTTTCTGCGCTGCACCTATACAACTTTGCTGGTCGTTACCAACGATAGTGTAACAACGAAAGTGAGCCGCGAAAGAATGAGAGCGAAAGATGCCATTGAGACTCTAGCCCGTGGAATTAAGTATGATCCTCACAGATTAGGAAACGAAGTGATCCCGAAAAGCACTGGCCTATATGCATGGTTCACAAGGGATGATAAAGAGATTGTATACATTGGAGTTGCTCAAGGGAAAAACGGCTTACACCAACGGATCATCAAGCAACATCTGAATCCAAAGTATCTCGAAACAAGAGAAAGTAAGTTCACAGAAAAAGATCAATATCAACTAGAGCATCCAGTTATAGTGAAGGGTCGAAAAGCTATTGACAAGAGCGCCTTCAGAAAGAATGTCGCGAGAAACAACAGCTTGAGTCCTGGTCAGGAGTCAGTAGACTTCATAAGAAATAGCTTTCTATTATCCTTCATAGTATTTCGTGATGGCAACAAGGCCGATTTACAAAAGTTGGAAGAGGCGGTTATTAAGATTAAAGAACCTAAATATAATGTATCTAGGAATCCAGCCATAGAGATAGGATGATCCCATGGCAATAGACCCGATATGCGGAATGGAAGTGGATGAGAAGACGGCTCTCAGCGTGGAGCACGAGGGCAAGTCCTACTATTTTTGCAGCCCGGGATGCCGCGATAAGTTCCTCGCCCAAAAGGGGTTGATTTCGCCTTCACCCGCTGAAGCAAAACCTTCCCCTGAAGGCAGTGGGCAACAGTCAGAGAAAGCTGCCTTACAGATAACCGGCATGCACTGTGCCTCCTGCGCTGCCGCCATAGAAGAATCCCTGAATAAAGTGGAAGGGGTCTCTAAAGTAGCGGTGAACTTCGCCACAGAGAAGGCGTATGTGGAGTACGACCCAAAGAAAGCAAGTGTTCAAACACTGGGGGAGGCCGTAAAGGAGGCGGGATACGGCGTACTCAAGGAAGAGGCCCAGTACCTTAACCTCAAGGTCATCGGCATGGACAACGCCCACTGCCTGGGCACCGTCGAGGCAGCGCTGAAAAGGGTAAACGGCATTATCTCCAGCCAGCTTTACCTCAACGAGAAGGCAAGGATAACCTTCGACACGGCGTTGACCACCAAAGAAGCTATCAAAAAGACGATAAAGGAAGCGGGCTATACACCTTTGGAGGAGACCACCGTTGACCGCGAGAAAGAGGCGCGGCAGCGCGAGATCAGGATTCTGAGGATTAAATTCTTTGTCTCCCTGATTTTCGCCGTCCCCCTGCTCTACTTCGCTATGGGCCACCACGTGGGGCTGCCCATACCCTCTCTTAGCGACGGCAGCATGGCGCTGCTTCAATTGCTGCTGACCACACCAATTATTGCCGCCGGTTATCAGTTTTACACTGTGGGCATCAGGACAGTAGTGAAAAGCCGCCGCGCCAGTATGGATACCCTGGTCGCGCTGGGCACCGGCACCGCTTATCTCTATAGCCTGGCAATATCTATCCTCATCTGGACAGGCAACACCAACTATGGAAGCCATGACATTTATTACGAAGTGGCCGGACTACTTATCGTGTTCATCCTGCTGGGGAGAATGCTGGAGGCTCTGGCTAAGGGAAGGACCTCGGAGTCCATACGTAAATTGCTCGAACTCCAGCCCAAGACGGCATTAGTGGTAAGAGATGGCAAAGAGCAAGAGATATCGGTAGAGGAAGTAATAGTTGGGGATGCAGTCATAGTTAAGCCAGGAGGCAGAGTCCCTGTAGACGGTGTAGTTCTGGAGGGAAGCTCCTCAGTTGACCAATCGCTCCTGACTGGCGAGAGCATCCCCGTAGAGAAGAACGTCAGCGATGAGGTCATAGGCGGCACCATGAACCAGAGCGGCTGGCTCAAGTTCAAAGCCACCAAGGTGGGCAAGGACACCGCCCTGGCCCAGATTGTGAGTCTGGTGGAGGAGGCTCAGGGCAGCAAGGCGCCGGTGCAGAGGCTGGCGGACACGGTATCCGCCTATTTTGTACCAACCGTCTTAGCCATCGGCATAGTCACCTTCCTCGCTTGGTATCTGTCAGGTTCAACTCTGTCATTCAGCCTCACTGCATTTATCGCCGTAATCATCATCGCCTGCCCCTGCGCCCTGGGCCTGGCCACGCCCACGGCGGTGATAGTGGGCACTGGCAAAGGTGCAGAGAACGGCATCCTCATCAGGGACGCTGCTACACTGGAGAGGGCCTGTCAGGTAGATACCGTAGTCTTCGATAAAACAGGCACCCTGACCCGGGGCAAGCCCGAGGTCACCGATATTGTCCCTCTGTCCAATCCACATTCCACCGACGAGATACTCAAACTGGCTGCAGCGGCTGAGAAACGCTCGGAGCACCATCTCAGCGAGGCCATCGTCAGCAAGGCTGAGGAGAGGAAATTAGCCATCCCCGAGATAGATAGCTTCTCAGCCATCGCAGGCAAGGGAGTAGAAGCAAGATACGACAAAACCACCATCCTGGTGGGGAACAGAAAACTGTTCGCCGATAAAGGCGTAGATATAAAGGCTGCCGAAGACCGCATAACACAGCTTGAAGGTAGTGGCAAAACCGTGGTGCTGGTAGGAGTCGAGGGCAAGATTATCGGCGTAATAGCGATTGCGGATAATGCGAAACCTTTCGCCGCTGAGACGGTAGCATGGCTGAAGCGACAGGGAAAACAGGTCGTCATGATTACCGGCGATAACCGCAGAGCGGCCGAGAGCATAGCCCGCAGTCTCGGAATCGACCGAGTCCTGGCCGAGGTGCTGCCCGAGGACAAAGCCAACGAGATAAAGAGGCTTCAGGAACAGGGCGAAAAAGTGGCAATGGTGGGCGATGGCATAAACGATGCCCCGGCCCTGGTTCAGGCGGATGTCGGCATCGCTATCGGCTCGGGGACTGACATAGCTATCGAGTCCGGTGGCATAGTATTGGTCAAGGACGACCTCCGAGATGTAGCACGCACGCTGGAACTGAGCTGCTATACCATGCGTAAGATAAGGCAGAACCTGTTCTGGGCCTTCTTCTATAACACAGTAGGCATACCTATAGCTGCCGGGATACTTTACCCATTCTATGGTTTTTTGCTCAACCCCATAATCGCCGGTGCAGCGATGGCTTTCAGCTCAGTGAGCGTGGTAACCAACTCACTGAGCATGAGGAGATACAAACTCCAAAAAATAATCTAGTAACTGCGGTGTGCAAAGGGGCAAAGGCCCTTTGCCGGTGGGCTGGGGGGTGTCCCCCAGTTTCTAAAATCTCCCAAGATCGGGGGATAAAGGGGGTTAAAATCATCCATACAGAAGAAGCTGGTCTGTGATCTTGCTCCTTATGTCACGGCCAGCGATGACTCGATAGTAGTATTCCGTTTTCTCGTCCTCACTCAAATCGCTCATCTTTATCGCCTTATAGGCGTTAAGCACCACCTCGCGCTGCTGCATCAAACCCTGGCTAACCAGGTTGATGTCCCACATCGGCCTCCGGCTACCCCACCAGAACTGGTCGCTCTGCAATGCCTGATCTAACAGAGTCCTGGCTATATCAGAATAGTATTTGATAGAGTTAGTAGTAGCCACCTTCATAGCCTTGTAGGTCATCTCGGTAGCCAACTTCATATGTTGCCACTGCAACTGGTGAAGAACATTGTCCTTCGACCTCCACAGGGGATATGGGTTCCCATCCTTAATATCATCCACTGTTGTGCTCCACGACGATGAACGCGGCTCCAGAGACTGGCCGTGAGGAACTAGCTCCAGGAGTTGGCTAATGGTGACCACTTCGATCTCTGGTTTGCCTATTTTCTCAGATATGCTGAATATTTCCTTTTGCGTATCGACCAGACGCTGCAACTGTTTAACGCCTCGACTTACTGCTTCTATTGGCTCTATAGCCTCGTACACCTCTTTTAAGAACAACTTCTCCCAGTTCTTGATATGATGTCCAAAGGTCTCTGCGTCCATAGCCGTTATTACATAAATATCCTTCTGTTCACCTCGAAGCTGCCTCAACTGGTCAAGGAAACCGGCGGCATCCACAGTGCGAAAGGATATCTTGTTGCTTACTATGTCATCCCGAAAGAACACAACGAGCCTTTGCCTGCCCAAGGATATGTCATGGATGACATCGTTAGGCCATTCCACAGGGCAGGCAACCCCGCTCAGAATTACCCATTTGTGCCCCGTGTCCAAGATCGGCTTTACGATGTCTCGGCTATAGCACATTTCAGGGGGGAAAAAACCTTGCGGTGAATAACTTTTGCCAAAGAGCTGTCTGTTGGTTTGATGGTTGAGCTCGATTTGCCTCATCATCTCATCCTGGTTGATAAGAGGCAGGACAGGGTGATATTTCCCCGAACCCGTGAACTCCAAACGCCCTTTTTCGGCCAAGTCGCGCAGCCCGTCAATCACATCTGACATCCCATGCTCATCGAGCAACTCGGTAAGAGAGGCGTTGATATTCACTGTGACTTTAGCATTGGGTAGCTCGTGGAACAACTTCACCAACGGCCTATAGGACTCATTACATACCTTTCTCAACACCCAATGGACCTGCGTCGACGGCTGGTAGAAGTGCAACAGCGGTGCCCAATAAATCATAATGCCACCTTTCGTATACAGTCTCTTGGCATCCCTAGCTCAAGGCCACGCTCAACGCTGTAGACAGCCTGACTACATCCCGGTTGGCTTGCCTTAACCGATCACTTAATATCTGCGCAAGGTTCCCCATTATCTTGAACCCTATTTTACTATCTGCCTCGTACAGCTTGGCCAGCTCGGGCCCGTATATCTCCAACGCCAAACACTCTTTCGTCGCCGTTATCGTCGCAGACCGCTCAGCCTTCGTCAGCATCGCTACCTCTCCCACCACTATCGGCTCAGTCGCATCCAGACGTATCAATGTCTTCTCACTGTGCCCTCTCTCATCCGAAAACTGAGGCAATGTCAGCCTCTTGCTTACCTTCACCGACCCGGAATATATGATGTAGATCGTCTCACCCATCTCCCCCTCCGTGATTACGGTGTCACCTTCACCCCACTTTATCTCATGTGCCACGGACAGCACTTTCTCCATCTCTTCCTTCGTTAACCCCTTGAACAAAGGCGCCTTGATTATCTTCTCTATCAATACTCCCATCGCCGTCCCCCGTACCTTGATTTGATCTGGTGGCTAATAGCACTCAAGCTAAAATATCCCTACTTACCTATCACTATCGCTACTTCGTTCTGCCTTATCACGTAATCGTCACCCGGATTAAGATTAGCCTGCGGTATCTCAAGTTGTGCCCCGAGATATTCCTTCCCTGCCTCTTTGAATTTCCGCTCTATAAAGTCGTCTATCAGCGAGTAGTCGCCGCTGAGGACATCCTCGGCGTGAAGGGCCTTACCCATGGAAAACAACCCCACCAGTATAGCATTCTGTCTCTCTCTGAAATAGGCTGCAAGCTCCCCAAATCTCTTTCCGGTGAATTCAGCAGGTATCGCTTTCTGCTGCAAACAGCTCTTCTCCCGATATGATAACAACTGTCTCGCTGCCAGCACTATCCCCTCAGACATCGCCGCCGACGTGATCAGAAATGGATCATACTCCCCATGCACTATTACCTCGCTGGCACCGGCTCGCCGTACATGCGGAGCAGCCTTGGGCTCGGTTACCTCTACACATACTCGAGCCCTGGGATTCATCGTCTTCACCGCCAGTGTCCCCAGCACTGCCCTCTCATCTGCGCCGGTTATCTCCCCTTGCGCCGTATCAGCCAGGATCATCACCGTGGCTGCCTGCTTCACGTTCGCAAGCTCCAGTATCGCCTCACTGGTAAAGTCTCCATGCACAAACTTCGGCTTGATAGCTTTGTATTTCAGCAATACCTGATTCATCTTCTCCGGAGCTAACGAGTTCACCAGTATTATCTCAGGATGCTCCTGTCGGGCAATAATACCATCCAGTATAGTCTCTATGTGCTCATTCCAGCCGCAGATTACGGTATGTTCTTTATTTTTTAACTTTTCCAATCCTCTTTCCTCCCTCAACTGGCGTGTGACCATATATGAAGCTATCTTTGCAGTAATCAAAGGAATGAAGCTAATACCAATGATTATCAGAACAAGGGCAAGAGCGCGCGCTGCCGGCGCAATAGGATAAACCCCGACATATCCAGGGGTTTTCGTCAGAACAACAACCATCCACCAGAGGGTCTCACCTATGGAATAGAAACCTTTATCTGCAGGCTGCGCCGGATCATGCCGCTCGATAAGATAGATGCCAACAGCACAGGCAAGAACTACTATTATTACGACTGTGAGCAGCTTTAAGATGAAGCTTTTTGTTGCCCTGTGGCGCATCCAATCAAGAGCTGATTTCAGAAAATTGTTTATAGACTGCATGATTCTTCAGCTAAACTATTCGTTATATGAATCCGACCGCAGATATATTATACCTGACTTTGAGAAGCTTGCTTATCTCCCGCTGCTCACCTTCGTCTGTCACGGGCTCTATTTCAGATAAAGTCTCACCTTTCTCGTTTGTGCCGTACTTCCACCTCACGACGTAGCCTTTCACGTTGGTGCTGCCCAGATGCATAGCATAGCTACGGTCACAGAACGAAACCCCTGAAGCCTCGGAATTTAAATACAGAACCTTTCGCCCCTGATAATCCAATAGCTCCTCGGCTATTCTATAGGATCTTCCTTCAAACCCGATATCTTCACCATCAGTTACATGTGCATAGACATACTTCATTGTCGATAACCTTCGCGTTTAATAGAATATGCCTTCAGAACTATAATTTCTCAGCACACTCATTTTACGCTAACGGTTCTCCGCAGACAAGAGAGGCCATGAAGTCATACTAATAACGATCCTTCCCGCTCATATAATAGTAGAGAGATAGCTTTACCTCCCACTAGCCTCTTTTTTCAAAGAATGTATTAAATCCTTACAGGACAAGTCTCGGCCCAGTATCTCCTCCACTTCTTCCCGGCTTAAACCCTGTATAGCTATAACCTTGCTTCGGCTGGATTGACCTCGAATAATATCAAGAGCGCTTTTCGGTATGCCCAGCATATGAGTCACAAGCTCCAAGAGCGCCCGGTTGGCCTGACCTTTCTGAGGCAGTGCGGTCACCTTCGCGTAGAGAACGCCCTCTTTGAAACCCACTATCTCATTTCTTTTGGCACCGGGCTGCACATGAATCTCAAGAGTCGTCTTCTTATCTGAGATATTTTTCATCGAATCCACTTCCTTGTTTGAGGCATGGTAACGAATAACCCAACTAAGTCAGGACAATGCCGCAAATAGACACAAAGGAGGTCCCCTGCTCGTCGGCGGGGCACTGGGCGTAGCCAGTGACCTCACCCCTGGCCTTTCCCAAAAGCCGCAGCGCCAGATATATTGAGGACAGGCCGCAGATTCGCCTCCGGTCGCCCTCTTTTTTCACTTGCTGGAACATGCCTTCAGCATCCCCCCTGGCAATGGCAGACATCAGCTCGTTGTCGGCTGACGAAAGCCTGGCTTTCTCCAGGACATTTATCGGGTAACGGTCTCCGAAAGCCGGGCCGACGTGAGCCAGGTCGCCGGCAGCTACAATAAGAGTGCGTCTATTAGCAGTTGCATTTCTCACAGCCTCAACGAAGCGAGCGATCCCATCATCGTCACCTGGGCTCCCATCCCCCTCTATGAACCTTTGGAAGGAGCCGCAGAGAACAGGCACAAGCTCACAGCCCTTGTCCTTCACAAGGCAGTGCAGCCAGACAGCGGCAGCCTCCACAGAATGCTCATTGCGATGATTGAACTCCTCAGCAAATACCTCCCCTTCGCCGAGGGCAGAAGCCACTGCATCAACTACATCACCAGCCGTTGCCAACACCCCCCAGGGAGTAGAGTAGCTCTGCTTCGTTAGAGTAATCAGCTTCTGGCCATTGAAGTGGTTGGTACCCAAAATAATGGCAACCTCGGCAGCCCGCGCTGCCTTGGCCGCTCGTCGCCAAACCCCAGCATAAACAATGCCCCCACGTTGATAATCAATATGCGGGCTTACCAGCCCATGTACCTCATCAGCCTTAGTCTTATTCTCCGCGTCTGGGAGCAGGCCGTCAAAGTATCCACATAGTATTTGCTCCAACAACTCCGAGTTAGCAGGATATACCCTGTCCGCCATGGTGGGCGGACGCGATGGGGCAGTCCTGAACTTCTTCACAGCCTCCTCATATAATCGGGCAAAGTGCTCATTATCTATCATGAGCGCCCTATCAAGGGCAGCGAACATCTTTTCCAAATAATCAGGACCCACTCGTAATCCGGTTCTCAGTTCCAGAACTGTCCTCAAAGTGGCAACATCGCGGGTCCCGTCACACAGCTCCAGTACTGGCGCCAGGCTTGCCGGGAGGATCACAGCGCAATCGCTAAGCCCCCATGGGTCGGAGAGGACAAGCACCTGCTGGCCATGCTGCTGGCCACGGCCAATTTGTAAGCGCCTCAATTTCGGCCTCATCTCGCCTGTCATATTTTTTCACCGTAAAAGGGCCACATAGCTATTCAGCGTTACGCCCAGTGAATCGGCCACCGGCTTGCACTTAGCCTTGAGCAGATAAAACACCTTGCCTTGGGGAGGCAGTTCCGAGAGAGTTTCCCAGTAGCCCATACCCTTTGCCAGCACCAAGTCAGCAACCTCAAATTCTGCCTTGAATTTATCGGAGGCCATATCCATATCCACCCCAGGAGTGTCGGTGCCGGTGGTAATCACGCAGGGCAGCTCCCTCGCCAGGCCGAATTTCTCCAGGTCGGCCCTGGTGATGTCGTTCTGCACTGGCGATTCTTTCACAACATACGTAACAGGAGCGAAATCCTTCAGCCTCTTTACCAGAGGTATGTCGAAGAACACTTCGCCGGCATTGTCCGCCAGGTAGAGAATACCCTCTGCCTTTTCCAGTTTTCTTTCTAACTGCAGTGTGTCATCAATGGCAAACTCAACAGGCAGCCGCAGGCCTTCCTTGATCTGTTTCATGTCTTTGAAGAAATCTATATTGTTTCCCCTAACCGCCAATATAATATGGTTCCTTAGACTCCCCTCATGGTTGGTCTGCCACCCTCGACGCAGGCTCTTTGCCATATCCACTTCCGCTTCCTTCATTCGACTGTAAGGGTCGGCATTACCAGTCACTTCTCTCACCACACGATGCAACAGGGTGGCAACAGCGATGGAGGTCTTACCTGTAGAGAACTCGCGACCAAGGAGCTTCAGCCCCTGGTCTATTGCCTTCACTCTCAGCCTATAGTCATCGGTGGCCAGTTCAGCAGCCTGGCGCACCAGATTAGCGAGACAAGGATAGCATTCCTTTGTAGCTTTCATTTATATCTATCGTCTTTGATATTATACTGGTGCCTCAACCGTCACTGTAGTGCCCCTTCCAGGCTCCGACTCAATCTTCAAGCTACCGTTCAGCAGCTGAATCCTTTCCTGCATCCCGGCCAGGCCAAGCCTGCCTGCTTTAACCAGATCACCCATTGTCTCGGGGAGAGCAAAACCTTTACCATTATCCTTGACCGTTATCCTGGCTTTCTTATCCTCGAACTCCACTTTAACCTCAGCCTTGGTTGCCTGAGAATGCCGTCGGACATTGCTTAGCGCCTCCTGGGCGATGCGGAACAATACCAGCTCCACTTCAGCAGGAAGTCGCCGTTCGGTTCCATATGCCTTGACCTCTACACTTACCCCCGAAGGTACCTGGGAGGCCAGCCATTCCAGCGCAGGAAGCAGGCCCAGCCTGTCTAAGGTAGCAGGCCGGAGGTCATGGCTCAAGCGCCGCACGCCTTCCATTATGCTGTTAATCTGCTGTCTGAGATTCTCCAAGTGCAATCGCTCCTCATCAGACAGTCCTTTGCTGCTGGAAGCAAGCTCATCCAACTGACGGGCGAGGACAACCATATACTGTATGGTATCGTCGTGAAGCTCACGGGCAATGCGCTTCCTCTCCTCCTCCTGCGCCCTGTTAATCTGGCGCAGGTAGAACTGTAAATTCTCCCTCATCCGTTTCTCTTCGGTCACATCCCTGGCGATATGCTGGAAGGCAACCGGCCTTCCACTCTCTGTCACCAGATTTGTAGTGATCATCAGGATAGCCTCTGTGCCATCCTTTCTGAATATGCGCTGTTCATAGGGCTGTATCACGGGTTCGTTTTTCAACAATCTGCGCCTTATATCCTTGGCCATAATCAGGCCCTCGTCCGAAAGAAAAGCGCTGACATTCAGTTTACTAGCCTGCAACAGCTCTTCCACAGTGTACCCCGTGAGTTTTTCGCTAGCCTTGTTGGCAGCTATGATATTGCCCTCCAAATCGTGGACCCAGATAGCATCATTGGCGTTCTCAAATAGTTCCCTATATCTCTCCTCAGATACACGCAATTGCTCAGTCACTTCACGCTGCTCTTCATAAAGGCGCGCGTTGGCAATAGAATTGGCTATCTGGCTCCCGAGAGCGGTTAGCAAATTCACGTCCTCAGGGAGAAAATCGCGCGGACGACGCTGAGCTATCCAGATAGTACCAACAATGCGACCCCTGAAACTCATGGGCACAATGACTTCGCTCTCTATCTTCATCTCCTTAATCTGTGGCACGTACGATGCTGGGTCTATGGTTACATCCTTTACTATCAAAGGCTCGCCCGCCCTGGCCACTATTCCGTTAAAGCCCTCTCCAACCTTAGTTCTGGTCACTGACTCCGCGAACTTCTCGGATACCCCCTCATAGGCCATAAGCACCAGCTCCTGAGCCCCCTCCTCCAAGGAGAATATCAGCCCCACATCCACCTCCATTATCTTCATAACCATATCGATAGCTTTATGCAGAACCTGTTCCAACTCCAGAGATTCCGCCAGAACAGTAGAGATTGTATTGAGCCTAGTAAGCCTTTCTTCAGATGCACGCATTTGCTTGGTTACTTCCTTCTCCTGTTCATACAGACGCGCATTCTCTACAGCAACGCCAATTTGATTGCCTATGGCAGTGAGCAATTCTACTTCATCCTGACGAAACCGCCGGGAACTGTGCATGGCCGCACAAAGAGTACCCACAACCTTTCCTTTGGATTTAAGGGGGACTATGAGCTGGGCCTTTATCCCTTCCCCGACCACTGCCGCCTTGGTAACGCTGGGGTCCTGAGACACATCCTCCACAAACAGCGGCTCCCCCGTCTCCGCTACCCTGCCATTAAAGCCCTGCCCAAACTTAATCCTGCTTATACTCTGGACAAATCTTGATGACAACCCTCGTTGAGCAGCCACAGCGAGTTCCCCGGCCTCCTTATTCAAGAGAAACACCATAGCAGCATCGACTTTCATTACATCTATCACGCTGTCAATGCTGCTACTCAATACCTGGCCCAACTCCAGGGACTGAGATACCACCCCGGAAATCTCATTGAGTACAGAGAATTGAATGCGGCGCTCCCGTTCCTTTCGTAGCGAGCCGAAGGACAAGGCCAACACAGCGCCAACAACGAAGACGCCCACTGTTTCAAAGATAGCGTCTGTAGGATGTTCTGAGATGAAGATAGCGCGAGGCAGCATACAGGCAAGGGCGACTAACGAAACGACAATAGCCCCTCTTTGCCCGAAGAGAAACCCGCCTAAGATAATAGGAACTAGATAAAGTATCCTCTCAAAAGCATGCCGATCCAGGCCAAGATTTCCCCAAATGTGAGTAAGGAAGGCCGGAGGCTTTATAGCCTCACTATAGTGGGGTATCGTAATGAGTACAAGTATGACTAAGATAAGCCAAAACCCAGGCCTACGAATAACACTGGGCAACCAGCTTAACGATAGTCTTCGTACCACCTACACACCACAGACACCCCGAAGGGGCAATTATCAGTGCGCATCATCAAGCGTGACCCAACCTTCTTTTAAAGCGCGCACCACCGCTTCGGTCCGCGAGCCGACCTGTAGCTTGTTGAAGATATGTCCCAGGTGACCCTGAACTGTACGTATACTAAGACAAAGTTTCTCAGCAATATCCTGGTTGCTTAAGCCCTTGGCCGCCAGCTTTAGCACCTCCATCTCACGGTCGCTGAGCACCCCCGATGGCTCTTGACCTTCCGGCTTGCTGGAAGTGGAAACAAAACGGTTCAGTACCTTGCGAGCAATTGAGGGATGGAGCACGGACTCCCCGGAATATACCGCTCTAACAGCATCAATTAGCTCGCGGCTGCGAATACTCTTCAACAGGTAGCCAGCAGCTCCGGCCTCCAGCAGGCTGAAGATAAACTGGTCATCATCATAAGCACTGAGTATCAGAACATTTATCGAAGGCCAAGTTGCCTTGATCCGCCTGGTGGCTTCGATGCCGTCCAGTTTGGGCATAGAGATGTCGATTATGGCAACATCTGGTTTCAGGCTGGTAGCCAGATTCACTGCCTCCTCCCCATCGCCAGCCTCCCCGACTACTGCCATATCAGGCTCCTGTTCGAGAATACGGCGAGTGCCTTCACGTACCACAGCATGATCATCAGCAATCAGGACCTTGATCTTAGACAAACAACATCCCCCAGCCTGCCATCATTTGACATTATATCACACTCCCTCTCAATCAAATGTGAGCAAAAACAAAATGTGTATTAAGCTATCAATTCGGCCCTCTATCCGCTTGCCGGAACAGCCTTTGACGCCTGCCCATCAGTAGTTTCATACGAGCTCTTTGCAAGACGAAACAGGTATTACAGTGAAAGACTGCGAAATAGCGCATAAAGGGGCGAAAGGGCCCACCCAAACGAGAAAGTCCTCGGCAAAAAGCATTGACACCACTACCAGAGCGCACAGGAAGATAGTCAGGGCTCCCCAATAAGCCTTTTTACTTATTTCTTAACCGCTCTATAATAGGTATAAATACCTATTTCCATCAACAAGGAACAAGCACAACTGCGGAAGTCAGCTTTATCCTCAGAATGCTAACCTGAAGGTGGAGGGTAAGGTAGAATTGCCCTTTAAGATGGTCTCATCACTTCGGCTCTTATCTCTGTTGGTTGAATTATCTCATGGCGTTAGTATCCAGTTAGTACCTTTTAAGCTACGGGTAGCCACAAAGGAGGGCTAGCGATGGAAGGAAGATTAAGGCGCTTATTGGAGGAGGCTCACGGTAAAGAAGAACAACGCGAACTGGGAGGCGGTGCCGATTTCTGGGCAGGGAAAACACCCTGCTGGCAGATATGCCGTTGCCCGCCAGCGATAAGAGATGAGTGCCCTGGAAGTAAGTACACTTCCCTGCCTTGCTGGGAGATAGAGGGCACGTATTGCAAGCTCCAGATGAAAGGCAATGTTGCCACAGGTACTGACACCAGCATCTGCGAGGTATGCCGCGTTCACAAGATGTATGGCAATGACAAGCCTATTGAGCTGAAGCTACGCGGCAGAGGCATTGACGTCGCAATTAACAGTTCCCCAGAGCGCACGGCAAAAATGGGTATAAAAAGGGGGAAATAAGCCCCAGAGAGGGTAGGTAAAGAACAGAAGGAATACGTGCACGGGCACGGCTTATATGATAAAATTAAGAAGAAGGCTAATGGAAGAGCACGTGCATGGCCATGGATTATATGATAGAATAAAGTGGAAACCAAGATACAATGTACTTAAGG
>Ga0209777_10002197_pt1 | contig 26234 bp, 24 predicted proteins | sample FrelakmetHBP12HB_FD_187147 | JGI IMG/M metagenome (GOLD analysis project Ga0209777, IMG submission 187147) | Freshwater lake sediment microbial communities from the University of Notre Dame, USA, for methane emissions studies -HBP12 HB (SPAdes)... | ecosystem: Environmental > Aquatic >... | reverse complement strand
GCTGACGGCAGGATGAAAGTCAGTCTAAAGGGCTTACTTAACGAGCCGAGAGGTAGTGCATGGCCGCCGTCAGCTCGTGCCGTGAGGTGTCCAGCTAAGTCTGGCAACGAGCGAGACCTGTACTCATAATTGCTAACAACGAGGAAACTCGGATTGAGCACATTATGAGGACTGCCCGGGAAACCGGGAGGAAGGTGCAGGCTACGGTAGGTCTGTATGCTCCGAATCCTCTGGGCTACACGCGCGCAACAATGGTAGGGACAATGGGATACGACTCCGAAAGGAGAAGTTAAACCTCTAAACCCTATCCTAGTCCAGATTGAGGGTTGTAACTCACCCTCATGACGCTGGAATCCCTAGTAATCGGATCTCATCACAGTCCGGTGAATACGTCCCTGCTCCTTGTACACACCGCCCGTCAAACCACTCGAGCAGAGTTCAGGTGAGGTCCAGTTTTCTTGACTGGCTCGAACCTAAGCCCAGTGAGATGGGTTAAGTCGTCACAAGGTAGCCGTAGGGGAACCTGCGGCTGGATCACCTCCTTTTTATTTTTACATATGTCAAAGGTTTTTAGGAATTGTTTCCTAAACTGCTCTGCACTTTTTTCATTGAGCTCGCAGAGGCGGGCGAATCCAGGACACAAACGGGCCCGTAGCTCAGTCTGGTAGAGCATCGCCCTTGCAAGGCGGGGGCCTCGGGTTCAAATCCCGACGGGTCCATTTTGCTTCGCAAAATGGACATGGAAAAATCCCATGGATTTTTCGTGGGTCCATTCAAACATTTCACAGACAGTTCACAAAAATCATATTCATCAATTGTTCATCAATCGATGGTGGGTGTGGATATCGTATGATACCATACCTTAGGTTAAGATAGTTTCCCTAGAATTTACTATTGATGCGACCATGCATAGGAAAGAGTAGCATTTTAGGCAATACTATTAGGTGGATGACTCGGCTTGAGATCCGAAGAAGGATGCGACTAACTGCATTATGCCCAGGCGAGCGGTATGTACGCTTTGAACCTGGGATGTCCGAATGAGACTTCTTCACTGAATCCGTAAGGATGGGGTCACGCAGGGAATTGAAACGTCTTAGTACCTGCAGGAAAAGAAATCAACCGAGATACTGCTAGTAAGAGCGACTGAACGCAGCCAAGAGCAAACTGAATCCTGTATTGAAAGATATAGGAGATGTGGTGTTACAGGAGCCGCCTTCAAGTATCTTAATTGCGCGATCCAAAGTCCTCTGGAAAGAGGCGCCCTAGAGGGTGATAGCCCCGTAGGAGGAGCGCGAAAAGATATTGGTGGATTTCCTGAGTACTGCTTGCCGGAAACCAAGCAGGAAGCGGGGGACATCAACCTCCAACTCTAAATAAATCTCAAGTCCGATAGCGAATAGTACAGTGATGGAACGTTGAAAAGAACCCTTAACCGGGAGTTCAAAGAGCCTGAAACCTAATAGTCATGGTGGGGCAGGGCACTTCGGTGTTCTGCCGTCCGTTCCGAATAACGTGCCAGGGAGTTTATCTGAGTGGCGAGAATAATCCTTTACGAGGAGCATTCAAAGGGAAACCAATAGGCCCGCAGTTTACGAGGGGCCGGGTATTAACGTGCCTTGAGTCACTTGGATATGACCCGAAGCCAAGCGATCTAACCCTGGGTAAGGTGAAGCGAGGGTAAAACCTTGTGGAGGCCTGAAGAGGTTCTACATGCAAGTGTTCTTCTAACCTGGGGCTAGGAGTGATATGCCAATCGAGCTTGGTGATAGCTGGTTCCTACCGAAGTTGGCCGCAGTCAAGTCTGGAGCGAGATAGCTAAGATGGTAGAGATACGGATCGGGGGTTTAGGCCGGGAAACTGGTCGGCTCCTTTTCCAACTCCGAATATTTTAGCATCGTAGACCTCCGGAAACGGAGGCTCGGGGTAAACTTGAGCTTCAAGAGGGGAACAACCCAGACAAAAGTTAAGGTCCCAAAATGCCTGCTAAGTGTTAAAGGTCGAAAGGTGTCTACAGCCTAAGACAGTGAGGAGGTTGGCTTAGAAGCAGCCACCCTACAATAAGTGCGTAACAGCTTACCCATCAAGGTTGTAGGCCCTGAAGATGGACGGGGCTAAGCAGGCTACCGATACTTTTGGCCATCCAAAAGATGTGTGGTAGGTAGGTGTCCTGTTAGGGAAAAAACATGTCCGTGAGGATATGCGGACCTGATAGGAATAAGAATCCTGGCGGTAGTAAGATCAAAGCAGAGTGAGAATCTCTGTCACTGAAAGGGCAAGGGTTCCTTGACAATGCAGATCAGTCAAGGGTTAGTTAGTCCTAACCAAGCTCTTAAGACGAGCGAAGGGAAAGGGAAACAGGTTAATATTCCTGTACTGCGTGAGTATGTGCGGCAACGCAAGTCCGTCTTCTGACGGTTCCGGCTAGGTTGACACGACAAGCCAGTTGTGTTAATGGGGACAGGTCGGGTAAGAACCATAATGGTGAGACCCCGATTAAACCCCAGAATAATGTGCCTTTGGCGCATTCAGCCGATGCCTGGACCCAATGAAAAGGGAGGCGGGAAAAATCTCATGTAACTATACCCAGAACCGGCACAGGTGCCCCTAGGTGAGAAGCCTAAAGTGTCAAGGTGTAATCTAGTTGAGGGAACTCGGCAACTTAGCCCCGTAACTTCGGTTTAAGGGGTCCCTGCGTTTGTAGATGTATGTCTGCGATCGCAGGGCACAGTGACTAGGGGGGCCCGACTGTTTAACAAAAACGTAACTTTTTGCTAGCCGGAAACGGTTTGTATAGAAGGTGACGTCTGCCCAGTGCCTGTACTTTAAACTCCTTTCCAAGGGAGCTAAGAGCAGGTAAACGGCGGGGGTAACTATAACTCTCTTAAGGTAGCGAAATGCCTTGTCGTTTGATTGACGACCCGCATGAATGGCGTAACGAGGTTCCCACTGTCCCCAACTGGAATCCTCCGAACACTCTTTCCTGGTGTAGAGGCCAGGGACTTCCAGTGGGAAGTGAAGACCCCGTGAAACTTTACTGTAGCCTGTTGCTGCAACGTGAGTTTCGTCGTACAGCGTAGATAGCAGTCGTTATGTTCTGGTCGCCAGATCAGGAATAGACACCAATGAAACACTATCCTACGATGTTTACGCTGCTCACTTCGAAAGAAAGACACCGGCAGGTGGACAGTTTGGCTGGGGTGGCACCCTGCTGAAACTATATCAGTAGGGCCCAAAGGTTGGCTCAACCGGGTTGGAAATCCGGTGGAGAGTGCAAAGGCAAAAGCCAGCCTGATTGGATGCCCACTAAGAAAGTATCCAAAAACGAAAGTTTGGCTTAGCGAACCTCCGTACCTCCTTGATGGGGGTCGGAGATGACCGAAAAGTTACTCCGGGGATAACAGAGTTGTCGCGCCCGAGAGCTCCTATCGACGGCGCGGTTTGCTACATCGATGTCGGCTCTTCCTATCCTGGGCGTGCAGAAATGCACGCTGTCTGTTTACAGGCAGTGCGCTACTGTAGGCGTCCAAGGGTGGGGGTGTTCACCCATTAAAAGGGATCGTGAGCTGGGTTCAGAACGCTGTGAGGCAGTTTGTTTAATATCTACTGGAAGTGTTGGATGTCTGAAAGGAAGGACCCTCTAGTACGAGAGGAACGGGGGTTCGTGACCTCTGGTCTAACGGTTGTCTGGCAAGGCACGCCGTGCAGCTACGTCATAAGGGATAAGTGCTGAAAGCATCTAAGCACGAAGCTCCCCTTGAAAAGAGACATCTTAGGGCACGGATAAAAGATCCGTTCAATGGAACTGGTGTGTAAGCAGCAAGGCAACGAGCTGTTCAGCATGCAGTCTCCAACAGTCCGCAAACTAAAATGCTAGGAATCCTATGCATGGTCATCATCATTTTTTTTCTTTTTTTTCTTTCATTAAAAAATGAGATATAGGTATGAGAATAGTATTTTTGTCTGGCTTTTAATATAATCTAGAATCCAGAACAAATTTTCTTATGTTTTTCCTGTAAGAGTTTTTTTCCTGAATTATTTTTCTGAACGTATATTTTATTTGGGAAATTTCTTTTTTAGTCAATGTATCTTCAACATCCTTCTTGCACATAGCTTTAGCTATCTTGCATCGTGGCACTGCGTCGCGGGTTATGACTTTCAACTTTCCATTGGTCAGCTTCACAGCCCAGAAAGGGTATATCCTGCATATGTTGGGCCGCGCCTGATAAATTGTGCATTTGCCGTTAAAGAAAACACAGCGGGAGTCTTTCTTCTTCATGCGAAGCAGCCTGTTGGATGAAAGTTGTGAATACCTCAGCCTGCTTTCCTCTGCGGGGTCGCCGTTCTTTAGGATAGCTACAACATTCTTTGGTAGTTTACTGTAGTCAAGGAAATATGAATAGTCTTTGCCTGTCTTTTTCCTAATCCTTGCAGCGTCAGACAGAGAGACAAAGACAAAGCCGGGGTTGTTCTTGAAAATACAGCAGTGATACTGCGGCTTGCATGAACTGCACCCTTTTTTGTAATCCATGGGATTAAAGAAAAGTCTGAGGTTAATAAAACTAATTGTTTTAAAGGGCAACTACCCTGCCCTGAACCCGCAATGTGCACAGAAAATATCATGCATTCTCATCGGGAAACCGCATCTGCTGCAGTAATGGCTGATTTTTGGCTCTGTGGCAGGCCTCAAGTGCGGCGGAACTGCCTTGTCCACTGAGTGCAGGTGGCCCTTAGTGAGGTGCTCATCGTGCAGCTCAGTGTGCCTGTTGAGCCTTGCCCATATTTTCACAATGCCGACTCCAACAAAGAGCCCGCCAACCACCATGAAGACAGAGAATGCCTTGGTGTTGCGCATTGTGTTTACAAGGTAAGAGAGGAAGATAACTGCGGCCCCCACTACAATATACATCTTGCCGGATATTTCTGCCATAATCCACCCCTTTTTGGACAACAATGAGCTTTGCCCTATTTTAACTTTTCTATTCCGGGCATTTGCGGCCGGGGCGCTCTAAGCCCCTGAACATAACTACTCAAGGATAGAAATGTTTTTATTCAAGTGGGTATCTTAATACTTTTTTATGGGGGCTGAACCAAACTTCAAAGGCAGGGACATAATCTCCATTAATGATTTTTCTAGGGCTGAGATAGAGTATATACTTGACAAAACCGATGGATTAAGGAAATTGCCTGAGGAAGAAAGGGCACAGTTGATGAGAGGCAAAGTGCTGGCTTCTTTGTTTTTTGAGCCCAGCACACGCACTAGGACAAGCTTTAACATGGCTATGCAGAAGCTTGGAGGCAGTGTTGAGGGAATTACGGGCTCAGAGGGGACAAGCCTGGTAAAGGGAGAGTCGCTGGCTGACACTATCAGGATGTATAATGCCTATGGCTTTGATGTGATTGTAATCAGGCATCCGCTTAAAGGCTCAGCAAGGCTGGCGAGCGAGGCAACCAGCATCCCTGTTATAAACGGAGGCGATGGCGCAAACCAGCACCCAACCCAGACCCTGCTTGACCTCTACACCATAAGGGAATGCCAGGGAAGGATTGACGGTTTGAAAGTTGCCATGGTGGGAGACCTGCTCTACGGCAGGACAGTGCATTCGCTCACCCAGGCATTATCAATGTTTAACGGCTGCCAGCTTTATTTTGTCTCGCCCTCTGAACTTCAAATGCCCATACTGTATAAAGAGGATTTGGGTGAAAAGGAAGTGAGTTTCTCAGAGCACAGGAGGATTGAGGATGTTGTTAAAGAGGTTGACATATTATATATGACCAGAATCCAGAAAGAACGTTTTACCGATAATCCAATGCTTTATGAAAAGCTTAAGAGGGTTTACCAGCTTACTCCGGAGATGCTGGACGGCGCCAGGGACAATCTGAGAGTGCTGCATCCATTACCCAGAATTAAAAACCCTTCAATAAAGCCGGATAATGAGCCAGTGAGCGAGATAAGCTCTCTTGTGGACAACATGCCCTACGCTTATTATTTTCGCCAGGCGGAAAATGGCTTGTATGTAAGGCAGGCCCTGATATGCCTTGTAACAGGTGCGATTAAATGACAGAAGACATACCCTTAACGAGGAAAATTAAGGACGGGATAATCATTGACCATATTATTGCAGGAAAAGCATTCCTCATAGCTGAGATACTCGGCCTTGAGCAAATTGCATCCATGCACCAGGAAGGCAGGATAAGTATGGGCTGCAATTATTCCAGCAAAAGGCATGGCAGAAAAGACATAATTAAAATTGAATATGGGACCATACCACCGGAAGCTCTCGATATAATTGCTCTTATTTCACCCTCAGTAACAATAAACTATGTTACGGATTATAAAGTTATTGACAAAAGGCAGGTTCAGCTGCCGCAGCAGGTTGGGAACATTGTGCTCTGCCCTGACTCTGCCTGCATCACAAACCATGAAGAAGTGCAAAGGAGATTTTCTTTGGTAAGAAAAGAGCCCCTTACTCTAAGATGCGATTACTGCGAAACAAGATTTTATGGCCCGCTTATTAGGTTCATGCACCAGAATAGGAGATAAGGGGCGGCTTTGCTTACTTCTGCTTTCCAATTGTCTTTATGCCGAGCATGTAGGGCTGGAGCGCCTTGGGCACTGCAATGGAGCCGTCTTCCTGCTGGTAGTTCTCAATCACTGCCCGCATTGCCCTTGAGGTTGCAACAGCTGTGCTGTTCAGCGTATGCACAAAGTTTCTCTCTCCTGCCTGCTCATACTTTATCCCAAGCCTCCTTGCCTGGTAGTCAGTGCAGTTTGAGCATGATACAACTTCCTTATATTTTCCCTCGTGCGGCATCCAAGCCTCAATGTCATACTTCTTTGCCGCCACAACGCCCAGGTCGCCGGTGCAGATGTTGACAACGCGGTAGGGAATCTCCAGCTTTTTGAAAATATCCTCTGCATTGGCAATAAGCTCCTCATGCAGCTTTTTTGAGTCCTCAGGCAGGCAGAAGATTATCTGCTCAACCTTGCTGAACTGGTGAATCCTGAAAAGGCCCTTTTCATCAACGCCGTGGCTGCCAATCTCCTTCCTGAAACAGCTTGATACACCCACATACCTGATAGGCAGCTGGCCAGCGGAAAAAACCTCGTTGGCATGCATTGCCACAAGCGGATGCTCTGATGTGGCAATCAGGTAGAGGTCCTCGCCGTCAACCTTATACATCATTGTCTCAAAGTCACCAAGGTCAACAACGCCCTCATATACATCTCGCCTCATCATAAACGGCGGCTCTACAAGCGTGAACCCTTTTTTTGCAAGAGTGTCAATGGCAAACTTCTGAAGCGCCAGGTCAAGCATTGCCAGCGGGCCTTTCAGTATGTAAAAGCCCTTGCCTGATATCTTGGCAGACCTGTCAAAGTCAGCAATGCCCAGGCTCTCGCAGAGCTCAACATGGTTTTTTACCGGGAAATCAAACTTCGGCAGCTTTCCGTGCTTTCTTATTTCCACATTCTCAGAGTCGTCCTTGCCCACAGGCACAGAGTCATCCATGATGTTGGGAAGCCTCATCATGTAATTGTCAATCTCCTGCTTCAGCTTCTCAACATCCTCTTCAATCTGCTTTATCCTTCCTGGAATCTCCTTAACTTCCTTAACTTTTTTGGAAATGTCCTTGCCCTGCTTCTTCAGTTGGTTAATCTCGTCAGATGCAACATTCCGCTTGTGCCTGAGCTCTTCGGCCTCTTTAAGAAGCTCCCGGTATTCCTTGTCCTTCTTTGCAATGTCATCTATCCACTTAAGCTTCTCACTGTCGCCCCTCTTCTTTAGGTCTTTTTTGATAATCTCAGGCCTTTCACGGATAATTTTGATGTCTAGCATTGTAAGACCTATTCATAAACCAGAATATAAAAAGGTTATGGTTATTTGGGCCTGTAGAACTTCATCATCAGCGAGTTTGACACAACAGACACAGAGCTGAATGCCATTGCAATGCCTGCAACCATTGGGTTTAGCAGGAAGCCTGTGAAAGGATAAAGAATTCCTGCTGCAACAGGTATGCCCAGGCTGTTATAAAAGAATGCCCAGAACAGATTTTGCTTAATTTTCCTTACAGTGTAGCTGCTCAGGTCTATTGCTATGGCAACATCCATGACATTGTCCTTAATCAGCACAATCTGACCTGTTTCCAGGGCAACATCTGTGCCTGCGCCAAGCGCTATTCCAACATCAGCCTTTGCAAGCGCCGGCGCATCATTTATTCCGTCGCCAACCATTGCAACAACCTTTCCCTGTGCCTGCAGCTTTGAGATTTCCTTTTCCTTGTCCTGGGGCAAAACTTCTGCAATAAAATCATCAACGCCAAGCTTTGCTGCTATTGCTGCAGCAGTCCTCCTGTTGTCGCCCGTGATAATAAGGACTTCCTTGCCCATCTGCTTGAGTTTTGCAATTGCAGCAATTGAATTATGCTTAAGGGTGTCAGCAACTGCGATTAATCCTGTAACTTTCCTGTTAACTACAAGCACCATGACTGTTTTTCCCTGGTGCTCAAGGCCGGACATCTGCTTTTCCACATTTGCCTTGATATTATACTTTGCCATGAGCTTTAAATTGCCCAGAAGTATTGCCTTATTTTTGAACTTGGCGGTGATTCCATAGCCAGGTATTGCCTTAAACTGAGCCGCCTTGCCAATTTTTATATTGTCATCAGCTGCTTTCTTCAGGATTGCATCTGCAAGAGGATGCTCACTGCCTTTTTCAGCAATTGCAGCATACTTCAGCACAGATTCTTCATCCAGGGAAATGGCAATTATGTCAGTTACCTCTGGCTTTCCCTTTGTCAGCGTGCCAGTCTTGTCAAAAACAACAGTTGTTATCTTTCTTGCTGTCTCCAGCGCAGAAGCATCCTTAATCAGGATGCCGTTTTCTGCGGCTTTTCCTGTCCCAACAATGATTGCAGTTGGTGTTGCCAGGCCAAGCGCGCATGGGCATGCAATAATAAGCACTGCTGTGAATATATTCAGCGAAAATACAAAGCTCCTGCCTCCGACAAAAAACCAGATTACAAATGCCATAATGGCAATTACAATGACCGTGGGCACAAAATAATTGCTAACCTGGTCTGCAATCCTCTGTATTGGCGCTTTGCTTCCCTGTGCATCCTCAACAAGCCTGATTATCTGGCTGAGTGTGGTGTCCTTGCCAACCTTTGTTGCGCGAAACCTGAATGAGCCATGCTTGTTGATTGTTGCCCCAATGACAGTGTCTCCTTTCTTTTTTTCAACAGGGATGCTCTCGCCAGTTATCATCGCTTCATCAACAGAAGAGGTTCCTTCAACAACAATCCCGTCAACAGGAATCTTCTGGCCAGGCTTTACAATAACAATATCACCAACAACCACTTCGTCAATTGAAATCTCAAGCTCTTTTCCTTTCCTTACAACTAGCGCTGTCTTTGGCTGCAGGCCCATCAGCTTTTTTATTGCCTCAGATGCCCTGCCTTTTGAAATTGCCTCTAGGTATTTTCCCAGGAGTATGAATGTTATGATTACAGCAGACGTGTCAAAGTAAACAAACTCGCCAAATCCGGGAACAAGGGCAACAAGCGCTGAATAAACATACGCAGTGGTTGTGCCGACTGCAATCAAAGTATCCATTGAGGCGCTTTTTGCCTTAAGCGAGGACCATGCGCCTTTGTAAAACCTCCAGCCGGCATAGAACTGGACTGGTGTAGCCAGTATCAGAAGGATTATGTTATGGTAAGGAAGCTCTATCCTGAAAAGCTCTTTAAATGAAAGAATAAAAATAGGGATTGAAAGGCAAAGCGATAATATAAAGAGCTGCTTAAGCTTGTCAATCTCATCCTTTTTTTGCTTTGCTGAATCTGCATCAACAACCTTATAACCCAGCTTTTCAACTGCTTGCTTAAGCCTTGCATTGTCAACTGTGCTGTCATGCTCAACAGTTGCTTTTTCTGTTGCAAAGTTAACGCTGGCGCTCTGCACTCCCTTGAGCTTTCCAAGGTTCTTCTCAATGTTTGCTGCGCAGGATGCGCAGTGCATTCCAGATATTGATAATGTTGTTTTTGCCATGAATACCTCCTGTAATTATGCTGTGTTTATTATTTTTGCTATCCGCCGCAGCCGCAGCTTCCGCCTGTCTGTGGTGCTGCAGCAATCTGGCTCTGCGTTGTTTTTGATGCATCGCTTGTTACAATGAATTTGCCCTGTATCATTCCCATCCAGCAGGTGAAGTGAATTGTGCCTTCTTTTGTTGGCGTGAACTCAATTGTCTGTTCTCCTGGCTTAATGTCAAATGCCAGGTTCAAATCAGGGACCTGTATTGCCTTGTTGCAGCTTGTTATCTGCTTTCCATTAATTATCCACTTGACTGGGATATTTGGCCGGATAATCAGGGTGTCAGGGCTCCAGCCTGATGAAAGCACATCCATGTGTATCTCCTGGTAGCCGTTTACAACATCTCCTGAGTATGTGACTGGCGCAGCCTGTGTTTGGGTTAATGTTGGCAAAGCACTGTTTACATCAAGGCCTGTTCCTGTCAATGCAAGTCCCCTATTTACCATTATCAGGCCGAGCAATATGACAATTACTCCTGATGTTTTCAGTATCTTGTGAGTCATCTTTGAAGAGATTATGCTTGTTAAGTAGCCAAAGCCCAGCATGACCGGCAGTGTGCCCAGGCCAAACACAAACAATAGCTTTGCGCCTTCCATCATGCTGCCTGTCCCTGCTGCCATTATGTATATAGCCTGCAGCGGGCCGCATGCAATCATAAGGCCGTTAAGAAGGCCAATGATTAGCGGGCTTGAATTCGTGTGCTTTCCTGTGAACCTGGAAATGAACCTTGGCGTTCCCAACCTGAATTTCTTTAGAAAAGGAAAGACATTAAGCATGTTCAATCCAAATATTATGAGGAAGAGCCCGGCAAGCATTCCGACAATGCCTCTCATAAGGGGTGTGAATACGAGTATTGAGCCCAGCAGGCCAAATATTGCTCCAATTATTGTGTATGACAGGACCTTTCCTGCGCCATACATAACATGGGACAGGTGCGATTTTCTTCCTTCCTGGGCGTCTTTTGCCGTGTAGGAAACCACAAAGCCGCCGCACATGGCAATGCAGTGGAAGCCGGTCAGCAGGCCAACAACAAACAAAAGTCCATAGCCGACATTCTGGCCAATCTGCGGAAGCTGTATTGCCTCTGACAGCTTTGAAAAGAAGAATGCAATTATTATTATGCCCACCAGTGCAAAGACATAGCCCATCCAGCTGTTCTTCTTCTGTTGCGAGGGCTCGTTCAGAAGGAATCCTTCATAACCCTTTTCTTCAATCTTTGACAGGATGCTGTCTATGTCTGTCTTTGCCGTGTCATATATCACATAGCCTTCCCCGTTGATATGGCTGATGTGCGCTTCTTTTACACCTTTGACTGACAATGCCTGCTCCCTTACTATCTTATCGCAGCCACTGCACGTCATTCCCTTGATAAATATCCCTTTTTTGACCATTTTTTGTTCTGTCATTTTTTCCTCGCAGGCGTTCTGAGCGCCATGCCTGCTGGGAGTATGAAACGCCTTATTAATGATGTTGTGAAACCAGTTTCAGAGCTGCGGCATCATTTATTCTGCTGAGCTTCGCTGCCTTTTGTACAGAAGTAATAGTTCTTCAGCTTTAAATTCCGCTTTACACTGCAGGCGCCGCAAATGCAGCCCTTTTCCACAGTTATACACTTGCTCTTTCCGACACCAGACTGGCAGAATGCCTTCTCCCGTTTCCCGCCCTTGCTGGTGCAGTCAACATAGCTTGGGCAGCCTTCGCAGATGCAAGCCTTCATCATATCATTCATTTCCATATTCCTACTTCCTAATTAGCATCATAATCATACCGCCAGCCTGTATTTTTTGCCTGCCTTGCCAGCTTTGCAGCAGTAACAATATTGTTAGCAAGGAGCCTGGCTTCATCCTGATAGCACTCAGCCAGCACAATATTCTTGTCTTTGTAGGTTGAGTTGCACACAGATGACATTGCATACATGTTGCTGAATGGCGGGAAGAGCATGCCAAAATGGTTAAGGGTCATAAACAGGCTGGATATTACCATTGATGCTCCCTCCTCGTGGCCTGTTGCAATAATTCCCGCGGTTTTTCCGATGAATCTCTTCAGCATGCCGCTACCTGGAACATTATTGTCAGCAGTGAGCTCAACAAACTTCATGTGCTTGACATTAAGCTCCCTATCCTTAGGCGCCTGGGGATTTGCAGGCATCAGGCTGCCGTCAAGGCTTATGCACCTGTCAATAAAAGCTTTCATGGGGGTAGACATGGAAAAATTGTTCACAGGCGTTGCAAAGATTATTGCATCTGCCTCCAGCAGCTTGTCGTAAAGAATGTTGCTCATGTCATCCCCTCCCGGAGTGCCCCTTGGGTAGCAGGAGCAGGGAAAGTGGCACTGGGTGTTTGTGGTGGAATAGCACGCCTTGCAGTGCTCTATCCTGAACTCCCGGAGTCTGATTAGCTCTGTTTCAGTGCCGAGCTTTTTGCACTGGTCAAGGCACACTTTCAGCAGTGCCTCGGAGTTTGATTCCTCCTGTGCCATGTCATGCTCGTCCCTTGCAGAGCCGGATATACCCAGCACTTTTATCGTCTTCTTGCCTGGTTTGCCCATCAGCTCTGCTTCCTTTATGGCTGCATGCTGGATTTCCCTGAAGCGCTCCAGGGTTTTGCCATCTACGTCAAGAATCTTCATCAATTCCTTGTCTGAGTATTTTGTTGGCATTATATTGCCTTTCCGAAGAACCACAGCAGCACTGCGAGCACAAGATGTATTAATGCCAGGCATACAGTTATTATGGCAAAAATCTTGTGCTGCCTGAACATGTTCTTCTTAAGGTAAATTGTTGCTGCTCCGAAGAATGCAGTCAAAAACAGAGAGATTATTGTCAGAATGCCGAACCAGATTGCCAGCGGCGTCTTAAACAACATATTCTCAACCCCCTATTCTTTCAAGCCGTGCTTTAGTATGACCACATTGGTCATGCCCCTGCGCTTTCTCTCAATTATATCCCTGCCCTCAAGCCTGTCCAGTATTCTTGTTACCTTTACCTTTGTCAGGCCTGTCCTTGCCACAATGTCAGACTGGAACATGGAGCCCTCTGAGCTGATGATACTTTCAAGGACAAGCTTTTCCTCTGCAGCCAGGCTTTGCATAATCTTCCGGTAGTTCTCTTTTGTCAGCTTTTTTGGCTCAATCTGCTCCTTTACCTTCTTGACCTTTGTCACAATAATCTCTTCCCTGCCGAAGAAAACCAGATAGAGGCCAATCAGCACAACAAGGACCATGAGGCCAATGCTTATGTTTGTCTGGAACCTTATGTTGCCCCACATGGGGCAGGTTGTGCCGTGGGAGCAGGAAGTGTTTACAATATTGGTCAGCGCCCGGTTAAAGGACCATGTAATAAAGCCTATTATCACAGCTATGCCAATAATTATCAGCCCTGCCACCCTGTTCTTCATAAACCCGGGGTAGGCCCTAGGTTTATTTAAGGTTTTTGCATTAAAAGCGAAGAAAAAAGAGTTTTCTGCCTTTAAATCATAAGCTTAATCTCATCGCCCACATTGACTGCTTCAATGAGCAGTTTTCCCAGCTTGTGCTTTTTCTGTATCTTGATGACTGCGTTCTTGCCCACCTTGGCAGCCAGCAGGAAGTCTCCCTGGAGGTAAATCTTCACATCCCTGTTGATGAACTTCTCCTCAACCATGAAAAGTATTGCCTTCTTTGTTATCTGCTTTTCATAGCCTATTTCCTGTCCTGTCTCTTCCTCATCAGGCTTATCGCCAAAGGACTGGACATCAATGCCTAGGCCAAGCTCCTTCTCAATCAGGTCAATGTTCTTGCCCTGCCTGCCTATAATCCTTGCCACAGCTGACTCAGGCACACGGACAACGCACTTTTCGTCTGAGACAATCTCAACCTTTGCATTGTCTGCGTACTTTTTGAAGTACTTCTCAATCTCCCTCTCTGCCAGCTTCCTGCTCGGGCTCTTCTGCTGCACAGATACAGGCACAACAACTGTCTCTTCGCCATAGCTGTAGAGCTCGTACTCAAGCTTCTTTGTCATGAAATCATTCACCACGACAACAGGCCTTGCCAGGTCAGCTTCTGTCATTCCAGAAGGCACCTTGACAACCATGTTGAGGCTGAGCACCTTTGCAACAGCGCCGTTTTTTATGAAAATCACAGTGTCAATTATCTGGGGTATTACTCCAAGCTCAATCCTGCCCACAAAGCGCTGGATTGCGTCAATGGGGTTTGTTGCGTGCACCACGCCGACCATGCCAACTCCCGCCAGCCTCAGGTCAGCAAACAGCCTGAAGTCATCTGTGTTCCTCATCTCGTCAAATATGGTGTAGTCAGGCCTGGAAAGCAAAAGGATATCATGAATCTCCTGCGGCGTGCCGTGGCTTATTGCATACTGGGTCACCTCATCAGGCACCACCAGGTCCCTTGGAGCCTCCACGGTCTTGACAATCTTTTCCTTGCCCACATAATAGGTGGCCAGCGCCTGCGCAAATGTGCTTTTGCCGTGACCAGGCGCGCCTGCAATCAGCATGCCCTCTGCCTTTTCGCACACCCTCTCCATGAGCTGCTCAGGCAGGTTGTATTCGCCAAGGGTAAGCGTTTTGACAGGCCGCACAGCGGTTATCTCCCACCCGTCTGCCAACGGCGGCCTTGTTATGACAATCCTGAAATTGCCCAGCTGCACTATTGTCGAGCCAGGCCTCTCAACCTCAATAAAGCCGTCCCGCCTTATGCCTGCCTCGTCAATTATCTCCCTGCTTATGAGCTTAACATCCTCCCTTGTCAGCTTCTCAGTGCTTACCTTGACAAACTGCCAGTTGCCGGGCATGCCCTTTTTTGCATAGGCAAGCATGCCCTCTTTCAGGTGCACTGACATTGTCTGGCTGTCAAAGTATTTCTCAAGGATGAGCTGCTTTGTCTTCTGCTCAATGTGGATGAGCATGACGTCAATGCCCTTGCTCTCGGCAACCATTGCCTGCACCGTGTCAGCTGTGATAAGGGTGGCATCCTCAAACAGCGCAAGCTGCCGTATCATTGAGTCAATCTCGCCGGTCTTTGCATACTCAATCTCAAAGTGCTTTGGCCTATCACCTGAATAATGCATCTCAAAGCCGTACTTGAGCCTCATTTCGCGCAGTTTCTTAATCTCCTCAAGGCCCAGGTAGCCGCTTTCCTTGTTCACGTTTGCCTGCGCCTCAAGCTCTGCAATGACTGCCTCGTGTATGAGGATTGCGTTTGGCTTAATCTCGCCAGCCTTAATCTTTGCTGACAGGATTCCCTCAATTATGACGCTTGTGTCCGGGACTATCTTTTCAATTGATTTTTTCATAGCTCTAATGGGTTGCTGCGGTTTATTTAAATGTTTCTAAAATAGTTTATTGAGAAAAATCATAATCCTCTGCCAGAGCGTTGGCCTTGCTAGGTGGATTTCAAGCTGCTGCTTTGCTGCGTACTCACGGTTGTTGTTGTCATAGTACTTCACGCCAATGTAAAACACATTGCCTCCAGCCGAAAGGCTGCTGCCGGCCATTTCAACTTCAAACCTCTGGTCAGAGTCAAGCTCGCTAAAATTCCAGCTCTTGCTTATGCCGCTGCCGCTGAACGTGATTTCCGCATTCCTGGGCAGGGCAGTTGAGTTCCTGCCAATGCTGAAGTTGATTTCAAAGCGGTCTTTATAGGTCACATTTTTAGGGTAGCTTATTCCCGTTATCTGCACAGCAGGGATGTCAAGTATTTCTGTGGCAATGATGGATGACGCTGAAACCTTGTCATTTACTGCAGTGGCCTCTTCCCTGGCCCTGCCAATGCCATCTGGCCTGAACTCAAATCGCACGTTTCCGCTCTGTGCTATGCCCAGGTCAAGGGTTGTGCAGTTGCCTTTAAGGCACACCCTAAGGCCCGGCAGCATTGTGTTGCCTGTGTTCTTCAGCTGGCAGCTGGCCTGGACTGTCTCATAAATGTGATAGATTGCCTTGTCAGTGCTGCAGTTGAATTCAATGGAGTCTGTGTAAACCTTCTGCTCACCGCCGGCTTTGGAATTGATATAGTTCTGCATCTCTGCCAGTAAAAACACATCCTCACCCTTCTGGGACTGGAAATAGGTGTCTGCAGTTAGGTTGCTGGTGGTGTAGACACTAACAGGGAACTTGTAGACATACCTGCGGTCAAGGTTTTCATCAACCCCGATTATCCAGTAAATGGTCTGCTTTTCCCCTGGCCTGAGCAGCACAAGCTTTTCGCTGCTGCCAACCACTTCTGTGCTCTCAGTTTTTGATATCTTGACCTCTTCTGCCTGATAGAACAGAGTGGGGTTTTCAACAGTTGCCTCAATAAGATTATAGCTTCCAAAGCCAGTCATGCTGTGAAGCGCACCGGCTGTCAGTTTAATCTTATCCTCCAGCTGAGGCCCGCTCTCAACCAGCTTTGCGCTGAATGACAGGGGGCTTGTTTCAAGGCTTACATCCCTTCCTGCCCAGCCATAGATGGTTGATGAAGTGTCCGGGTCACTGCTTGCCTTGAGCTTCACATGCGAGGCGTCAATGTAGCCAAGCTCGCCATAGGTAACATCAAACGGCACCCAGCCATAGTCCGGGAAGTAAACCTCTGCCCAGCCGTGGGAGCCCCACCTCTGGCCCAGTGCCACGCTGCTGGTGTAGGCGTAGCCTGCAATGAACCTTGCAGGGACGCCGAGCGAGCGGAGCATTGCAATGAAAAGGCTCGTCAGCTCATCGCACACGCCCTGCCTGTTGTCAAGCACCCAGGATGCCTTCTGGCTGACGTTTGCTGTCTGGCTGTTCAGGTCATAGGCAACGTTGTTCTTTGTCCAGTTGCCAATCTTGAAGGCAACAACAAAAAGGTCATCCTCTCCCTGGGCAAGGGAGGAGGCAAGGCTGATTATCTTTGGGTCGCCGGAATCAATGGTCTGCGTTGGCTGCGTGTATTCCTCAATATCCTTTGGCAGCCCGCCTATGGGAAACGCAACCTTTTTTGGGATGTAATAGGGCCTGTTGGCAATTCTGAGCCTGCTGTTTATGCTAAACTGCAGCATGCTTTCCCGGACATTCTCCCAGCTGAACCTTAGGCTGTTGTTTACCATCTTCGCATCAGGAATGTAGTTCTGCTCCAGCACGCTCTGCCTCTCGTCTTCAGCCGGAAAATAGCTCAGCTCTGCATTTACATAACTGAGTTTGTAATCACCTGAGTCCGGGACTATATTAACAGAGGATGATATGTTGAAGTCCAGCACAACATAACTGCTCCTGAAGATTTCTTCGCCCTGGGCAAAGGCTAATGGGACTGTGATTAGAAGCAATAGCAATACCCAACTCTTTTTCATAGACAAGTCATTAAATCCTTCCTTTATATTCTTTTCTGAAAAGAAAAAAAACGCCGCGGGAGAGATTTGAACTCTCGTGCCCTTTCGGACAGAGGATTTTTGTGGCCAAAGTAAGGTCTCATATGGACCAAAGTCCCTAGCAATCCTCCGCTATGGCCAGGCTAAGCGACCGCGGCGCGAATCAGCCATTCGTCTGAAGAATTGAGCTTGGTTTAAATTCTTTTTGCTTTTATTTGCCTAATTTGACAAGGGGCTTTTTAATGCAAACAGCATGCTGCGGGCATACCTCCTGGCAGCAGTAGCAGAGAATGCATTTCTTTCTGTTGAAATCAGGGTACTTACCTGAAAATGTAATTGCTCCCTGCGGGCAAGCTTTCATGCATGCTTTGCAGCTAATGCATTTTTCCTTGTCTGCATAAAGAGATGGCGTAATTAATCTATATAGTATACCTATTTTTATCCGCCGCGAGAATTTGTGCATTACCGGCTTTTTGTAATCAATAAAGAATGCTGATTCCCCAACAACGCTAACTTCGGAAAACAGCTTTCTGTTTCTTGCAGCTTCAACTGTGCCAACTTCGCCTGGCTTAAAACCTACCTTTTCAACCAGCACTGAGTCAAGCGCAGCGCCGTTCATAGATGCTGCAATTATTCCTGTCTGTCTTGGCTTGCCTGCTGACGGGCCTGAGCCTTCCATTCCAATGATTCCATCCATAATTGTCAGGTTTGGAGTTACCGCGCTATATATATCCACAAGGATTTCATTGAAATCCTTAATGTCCTGTCCAATTGCGTGCAGGCTGGCCTTTGATTTGCCCGGGATTAGCCCAAGGAAATTCTTTATTGCTCCTGTGTATCCTGTCAGCATGTGCGTCTTTAGCTTTGGAAGGTTTATAATAAAATCCATCTTTTTGACATTTTCAGACACAGTAACCTTCTTTAGAATTACATTGCCTTCTTTTTCAATGGTAATTCGCTTGTCAGTATCAAAGTCAAGGAACCGGACATCGTATTTCTTTGAAACATCGGCAAGGCCTGCTGCCTTAAGCACCGACATGGTTCCGCTATCGCCAGCTATAGTCCCGGATGATTCTCCAATGTAAAGCTTAAATCCGGCGTCAGAAAAAATCCTAACTACTGCTTCATAGACCGCAGGATGGGTTGTAACAGCCTTCTCGGGAGGCCATGCACCAAGGCCGTTTGGCTTAAACATTATCTTTGAGCCGGGCTTGATGCTTTTAATGTCAAAACCAATTAGCCTGAGCGATTCGCCTACTGCGGCGAAAACTTTTTCCTGTTCGTAATCATCGCATTTTACAATTGAGACTTTGTCCATTAAGTCAATAGTTTTTGGCGCATTATTTAAATCTTCCGAGAGCAAAAAGCTTATAAAGCATCATGTGTTCCTTTCCTGCACAATAGCGGAGTAGGGCAGCCTGGAGTGCCCGATGGGCTCATAACGCTCACTTGCCGTTCGCTATCGAAGCGGCTGAGCCGTTCGAAACCCATAGGTCGTAGGTTCAAATCCTACCTCCGCTATTTTTTTCTTTTAATCATAACTACTCACAAATCATACCATAGTTTTAATTAGCACGGTTCGGAATCGAAATATTTAAATACCCCCTACCAGTTTCCTATCAATGTGAACTTTGCTGACAGCAGAAAAAGGGGCATGGGGATTGTATCCCTCTATATTCTTACAGCTCTTAATAAAAAACCGCAGTCTGGCTATGACCTGCTTAAGGATATTAGCGAGAAAACCGGCGGAAGGTGGATTCCAAGCAAAGGCACTTTATACCCCCTAATCAAACATATGGAGGAAAATTCTCTCGTCAAGGTTAACAAACTGGGCAAGCGCTCAAAAAAGATATATGAGCTGACTAGGAAAGGAAAAGAATTGCTCGCTAACGCCCATAAGCACCACAGCGGAACAAGGGAAAGGCTAATGACTTTCAGGAATCTTCTGATAGAGATTTTTGGCGAGCATGTGACAAGTTATGGAGAATCTTTGTTTGACATAAAGGAACTTGTATTCGCAATTAACCCGTCAAAGAAAAACCAGGTGGTAAAGGCGCTTAAGAAATGCATCTCTGACCTGCAGAAGCTAAAATGAAAAACATAATCGAGATAAAAAATCTTACCAAGAAATTTGGAGATTTTACTGCTGTAAACCACATTAACCTGAAGGTGAGGGAGGGAGAGATATTTGGCTTCCTGGGGCCAAACGGCGCAGGCAAGACAACCACAATAAGCATGCTTACCACATTAATAAAGCCGACTTCAGGTACGGCAATAATCTCAGGCCATGACCTGTCTGCCAAGGGGGTTAATATAAGGGCAATTATTGGCGTTGTTCCCCAGCTATTCTCATTGTTTCCTGAACTTACTGCCGAGGAGAATCTCGCCTATATTGGAAAATTGTATGGCATGACTGATTCGGAGATTAGGGAACGTTCTGAATACCTGCTAAAGACAGTTGACCTTTATGAGCATCGTGACAGGATTGCATACATATTCTCAGGAGGGATGAAACAGAGGCTGTCTTTGGCAGCCGGGATAATGTCAAAACCTAAGATACTTTTTATGGATGAGCCTACTACCGGATTAGATCCTCAGAGCAGGATTGCTATGCGTAAGCTTACTAAAGACCTGAACAAGCAGGGAATAACTATCATTTATACCACCCACGATATGGACGAAGCTGAGAAGATTTGCGACAGGATTTCCATAATGGATTCTGGCAAAATAATAGCCGAGGGAACCAGTGAAGAGCTTAAGCATATGATATCCGAATCCCACAAGATTGAGATTGAGATAGATTCCCCGAGCAAGGAGATAATCTCTGAAATTAAAAAACTGCCCTATATAACATCAGTGGAATTATCAGGCGCATTGATTATTGTTACTGTGAAAGAAAAGGACGATGTGTTCCACAGATTAAGCGAGTTCCTGCATAAAAAGCACCAGAAATTGCTGGAGATTCGCTTTAAAGAACCTTCACTTGAAGAAGTATTTATCCAGCTGACAAAAGAGGAGCTGAGGGACAACCAATGAGTGTGCATAAGCCAGACCCTGAAAAAGAGAAGATTATTGATTTTAAGAAGCTTCTGGCTATCATGCAAAAGAATTTTATTGTTATGACCCATGATAAGATAAGGTTTATCCCTTTGCTTGTATTCCCTATCGTGATGATACTTGTTTTTGGTTATATTTCAGGCAACATTCCAAAACATATATCCACAGCAATAATAGTTGATGATAACTCTCCAATCTCACAGGAAATCCAGCAGGAAATAGCAAACAGCGCTGTTTTTTCTGTCCGCTATGCGGTAAGCACAGAAGGAGAAGCCAAAAAATTGCTTGATAGTGAAAAAGTCAGGGTGATTATCGAGATTCCGCCTAATCTTCAGAAAGATATTGATAACAATATTCAGGCAGGAATAACTGTTATAGTGGATGAATCAGATTCTGCCATAGGCGCAACTGCAAAGCAGACACTTAACGCAATAGTTAATAAGGTCTCTTCTGGAATTGCCATGCAAAAGATAACCTCATTTCAGCAGTCTGTAGGCTTGGCTGCGCAGAAGCTTCAGAATTACAATTCTTTTCAGATAAACCAGTATGGGTTTATAGCCGCAAAGGCCAGTGCAAGCGAAGCCAGCGTAATTCAATTTAAAATATTTATGGATGATTATTCACAGGCTCTGACTGCTTCTTTAGGCCTGCCTATGTTGTACGCTAAATCAAATACTATAATGAATGATACCAATACCTATGTTTTACTGCCAGCAGGCTATACCACGAGAGAATCCCAGATTGCCATTTTTCAGCAATATTCTGCCCTGGCCGGCTCAGCTGCAGAAAATATTGGTGCAGCATCAATGATAGCCCGGCAGGCAGACAAGCAGGTGAAATCAGTCCAGAGTTATGAAGCTCTTCAAGCTAATGTTATAAATCCAATCAGCACAATCAATGTATTCACCCATTCCAAGGCAGAAAATATTATTATGCCTTTGGTCTATGAGGAAAAGCCTGCCTATGGGACTGGCAAGCGAGGCATTGATTTTGTTATTCCCGCAATAATAGCGTTGACCATATTTCAGGGTGCTATAATGGGGATGGGAAGGGCAATTGCCGGTGAAAAAAGAGACGGTTCTCTTACAAGAGTTTTTCTTACTCCTACCTCCAGTGCTACAATAGTATTAGGAACTTTGTCGTTCTATGCTTTATTTGAAGTATTCAGGTCTGCATTTATCCTTTTAGTGTCAATGTTATTGTTTAATATAAAGATTGAAGGTAACCTGCTATTGGTTGGAGTGATTATCCTTGTCTACGCCAGTGTTTCCACTTCAATCGGAATGATAATCTCAAGTTTGGTTAAAACTGAACAGCAGTTCTCTGCCATGGCCATGATTGTGAGCCTGCCTACGATGTTCCTGTCAGGCGCCCTTTTTCCGCTGCAGGCCATGCCTAAATTCATGCAGGCAATTGCAAGCTTCCTTCCTGTAACCTATGGAGGAGATGCTTTGCGTGGTGTGATGACCAAAGGTTTTTCCATCGGCATGATTGCTTACCCACTGGCCATACTGTTTATTTTTCTAGCATGCTTGCTTGGCATATTATTTATGGTTTTCAAGAGGGATATAGAATAAACGGAGGAGATTGAAATGAAAAAACAAATATTATTTTTGGCAATGCTGATGATAGTGATAATCCCTGTGCAGGCTGCCATAAAGCCGAATGTGATGGTTTCAGGTTTCAGCATAACAGAGGGCAGCGCTGCTGTAGGAAAAAATTTCACGCTTACATTGAAAATTACAAATACAGAGCCATACACCTGCGCTGAAAACATAGTTACCAGTTTGCAGGCCGGCTTTCCGTTCATAATAACCGGAATCAGCAGCGTCACAGCAGCAGACCTTTGCACAGCTTCAACAACTACAGCTTCAACAACAACAGTGGATTTTCCTATTAAGGTTGACCCTACTGCAACCGGAGGCTCATATCAGTTAGTAATAACAAATAATTATGAAACGCCCACCCTTGCGCAGTTTTCAAGCAGCAGCACAATCAACTTGTTTGTGGAAGGCACCCCTGAATTAAATGCGCATATAATCAACTCCAATCCCCTTGATGTTTATGCAGGAGATACAGCAACAGTGACTGTAAATATAGAGAATGACGGCTCTTTCCAGGCACAGTCTGTAACAGCCAGCATTAAAGCTGACTCGCCCTTGGATGCCAAATGGGCTAAATCTTTCAGCTCCATTGGTTTGCTTGATTCAAAACAAAGCAAGACCGCAGATTTCTCAATAGGGGTTCCCAAGGACGCAGAGGCAAAGGATTACAAGCTGTATCTTGAGCTGCAGTATAAGGATGAGAATATGGTATCGCAGGCAAAAAATTTCACTTTTGCATTCCATGTGAAAAATAAGGCATTGTTTGAGACATCAGATGGTTCTGAGGTGCTGTACCAGAATGACAATTCAAAGACAGTGCATCTTACCCTGAAGAATATAGGCACAGACGATGCCCATAAGGTAAAAGCAAAACTATTGCCCCAATTCCCGTTCTCCACAGATGGCAGCGTAAAGTACATAGATTTGCTGGCGCCAGGCAAGAGCACGCCACTGCAGATTACCGTTGGCGTGGACAAGGATGCAACTCCGGGCAAATACGGATTAGACCTGCTTTTGGATTTTGAGGATGCGCAGGGAAATGGTTTGCAGGATACGGCAACAGTCGAGTTCACAGTCCAGCAGAAACCAATGTTCCGGGCACTCTTCATTGACTACTGGTTCATCTGGCTGATAGCACTGGTAATCATAACATTAATCATAAGGAAAAGAATCAGCGGAAAAAAGAAGAAAGAGTGAAGTTGAAAAGCAGAAACGCGCCGTGGGCCGGCAAGAAAGGCCAGCGTAAGTGCTGTATTCTTTTTCTTTCTTTTTTTCTTTTCACAGCATGCTGAAAACAACCTTCTGCGCAAGGAAGATGACCGCAACCACTGTGAGAAGTGTTGAATGCGCGCCGAAGGCAAGCGCAACTGCGTAGAAGCCGCAGAGCACGTCAATCATGCTGACAATGTTGCCTGTGTAGGCAAAGATGCCGCCCTTTATTATGAGCCAGGCAGCGCCGTAGAGAATTATGTTCTTCGGGAAAACAGGAGCAAAGAGTATACAGAGCATTGCAAGAAGATCCCCTACCCCCATTATCTTGGCGAATACGATGTTGCACACCTACAGCAAAAATGCAATTGCCACCAGCCCGAGCAGGCACTTGGCAATGCCAAACATTCCCTGGCGCTGGGCAGAGCCGTTAACCCACCTGAAAAAGCCAAGTATGCCCTCAACAATAAGGAAAACCACTGCACCCAGCGAAAGCACGTTGACCACAGTGGGCATTACATTTCCAAATGCAAACTTGAATAGTATGAGAAAGACTACAGCAAAAACTATCTTGAATTTGAACTGACCCACTGTGCCTGCGGTAAGCATGTTGTCCCTCTGGGAGTCAAACAACCGCATGAACTCCTCAAAGGGCGAAATGTGGTCATAGAGCTTCTGGTTAGCTGTTCTCATACATTTCCCTCACTATTGGATATAATATCCAACAGGGGTGATTTAATATATTTAAACCTTTTGTTTTATTGTTTGTTCCCATAGATAACTGCAGGCAAAGGCTCAAAAAAGAGCTCCTCGCTGGCAAGCCAGGCCTGGTAGTTGCCGATAATGTCGGAGAATGTGGTCTTTATTTCCTTCACAAGCGCGTGAAACTCCTTTGGCGAAGGAGTCACCACATAGAGCAGCAGGTCCCAGGCGCCCAGCGTCTTCATTGCCCTGCGAATAAGCGGGTGGTTGTTGACAAATGCCTTGAACTTTGCCTCGTTCTTCTGGTCCAGCATCCTTAGCCTTATGGCAAAGGTATACCAGTCATAGTTCAGCAGCGAATAGTTCAGCATCACTGTGAACTCCTTGATGACTCCCTTCTTCAGCAGGCTTTTTATCCTGTAGGCAACTGCGTCAGGGCTCAGGCCAACCTTATTCCCAACCTCGTAGTTTGAAACCCTGCAGTTGAGCGCCAGCAGTTTTAAAATTTCCACGTCAGTTCCGTCGAGCTTTTCCTTTTCCGCAGCTGTTGGCACGCTGTATTCAGAGGTGTAGTGTATGTCATAGGGCACATGGCTTATGGTGTAGGTCTTTACCAACTGGAGCGGTGCCCTCTCCAGGATGATATCCCCATACCTGGCCCCAAACTCAGAAAGCATCCTGTCAAACTCGAGCACGCTCTTTGCCAGAAAAACAATCTCCATGTCCCACCTGTCGCTATACTCAGTCACATTGACAACATTGGGATGCGATTTCATATCCGCCACAAGCATATTTATCTTCTCAGGATTCTTCTCGTCCAGCTGGAGCAGCAGGTCAAAGGCATAGAAGCCAAGCTTAAGGAACTTTACCTCAGCAAAGAATCCAAGGATGACCTTTTTCTCAACAAGCCGGTTTATCCTGTAGCTGACAGCATCCCTTGACAGGCGCACCTTTTTGGCAATCTGTGTTGCAGGCATCCTGGAGTCCCTTGCCAGCAGCATTAATATCTGCCTGTCCCTGGCATCTAGCTTAACCTGAATCTCCCTGTATGCCTCGTTTACCCTTCCAATTACGGCAGCCATATCACCTCTGTAAAACTGCATAGATATTTAAGGTTTTGGGTAATATATATACTTTATATTCTTATAACACTAAATTTATGTTACTTTTTCGCCATAAAAACGTAATTTCTGGTAATAACTCTCTTATAACTGAGAAACATACACGGCTTTTAGGGAGTGGTAGATATGACAATGAAAAATAGAGCCAGAAAAGCAGCTGCATTTATGCTAGCTGCATCCTTATCGGCTGCACCAATGCTTTTCCCTGCAGAGGAAAAAGCAGCTGCAGGCCTGAACAAGCTTTCGCTGGAGACAACACTGTCCGCATCCAGCGAGAACAACAGAATCTGTGCCGGAGCAGGGCTGCCGCTGGGCATAGTATACAGCTCCCTAAATGACCTCACCTATGGAAAAGAAGGAGTTTCATATTCTGCAAAGCATGATTTAAGGAGAAAAATAGCTGGCCCCCTAAGTGTTGCCCTGTCTTACTATTTTGTGCCAACTGAAAGAAACGAGGCAAAGCTGGGCCTACAGCTGGATATGCCAAAATTCCTTGGCCTTGAAGGGTTTGTGCAGGGACTATATGACCTAAGGAATGCGCAGGACAACATCCTGCTGGGCCACATAAAGCGGAACTTCAGCGACAGGGGCCATGTGGGTGTGGTTATTACAACAAAGCCTGCAAGGCATACGCTGTACTTTGAGCTTGAGGCAGCACTCAGGATAAAGGATGATATTTACCTGTTTGGGCAGATGTGCGGCAGCAATACAACACATGCTGTCTGCAGGGCAGGGATAAAGGTCAATCTGGTGGCAAAATGACAATAGACACACAAGTGGGGAGATTGGAAAAAAAGTATGCAGTTCCCTATCCAAAGGTCTTTTCGGCAAAGTGCGACTACAAGTCCCCTGAATACCAGGCAGCCCTGCAGAACATGACATGCACTTTCAAGACAGAGTTAGACAGAAAGGGCCGCGGCTTCATGGTGGTGCACAGATGAAAAAGCGCGCCAGAAAAAAGGCAGAGGAATACATCTGCCAGGACTGCAGGAAGATACTGGAGGAGCAGGCAGCGTCTGAGGAGGAAGCCTCCAAGGCGGGGTTTCATGTTGCCGGCTGATTTCCGGCTATGTAAAAGAGTTACTTCAATCCCTGCCCCGGCCGTGCTTATGCACGGCTCATTTGTCTCCTCCCCT
>Ga0209777_10002196_pt1 | contig 26240 bp, 24 predicted proteins | sample FrelakmetHBP12HB_FD_187147 | JGI IMG/M metagenome (GOLD analysis project Ga0209777, IMG submission 187147) | Freshwater lake sediment microbial communities from the University of Notre Dame, USA, for methane emissions studies -HBP12 HB (SPAdes)... | ecosystem: Environmental > Aquatic >... | reverse complement strand
GAGTCAAAGGAGACCAGCACTACTATATGCTGGACATAGGTATCGGCATGGAGCACCTGGTGCTCGCTGCGGCGGAACGCGGCCTGGGCACCTGCTGGATAGGATGGTTCGACGAGGCCAAGGTGAAGGAGGCACTGGGCGTACCTGAGAACATGCGCGTCGTCGCCTGCACCCCTCTGGGCTATCCTGCTGAGGAGCCGCCTGCTAGAGGCAGGAAGAGCCTCGAGCAGATATTCAGCTATAACCGATTCGAGCAGAAAAGTGGCACATAATCCACAACAAGGTCACCAGCACGCCGGCATGTCCAGCAAAGCGTTTCTCGATGCGGAACGCGTCCTCCAGGAGACCGGCCTTAAGAGAGGAGACAGCTTCCTGGATGTCGGATGCGGAGAAGGGCATTTCTCAATTGCCGCTTCAAAAATCGTCGGCAACAAAGGCAAGGTGTATGCTCTAGATAGTTACGAGAAAGCCATTGCGGTCTTGAAAGACCAAATCCATCGTGAGCAGATTGGAAATATCGAAGCCATTGTGGCCGACGTGACCCAAAAGATGCCGCTGCCCGATGGCATCATAGATGTGTGTCTCATGGCAAACGTAATGCACGGTTTCCTCGCCAACGGAGAGGTCCCCCGCGTCATGACGGAGACAGCCAGAGTAATGAAGATGAAAAGTATGCTCGCCGTGGTGGAGTTCCAGAAAATCGATAGGCCGCCGGGTCCCCCCATATCCATAAGGATGACCCCCGACGAACTCGAGGCCCTGCTCTCCGGCTATGGCTTCAAAAAGGACAGAGTCGCTGAGGTTGGCCCGATTCACTATGCTGCCATGTTCCGCACCGTGCCCCGGAATAGCGGCTGAGATACCTTCCAGGCTTATGAGAACGGCGCTGTCCAGAAAGAGAGATTATCAATCCCCTGCTGGCACCTGAAAAGCTCTCTTATCTCCTTCTGCTCCTCTTCATTAAGCGGCTTCTTGGAATCCGAATAGCCTATGACTTGAGTGAAAGTCGAGGCAAACCTGTTTCCATCGTCGCTCAGCGCGAATCTGCCGCATACATACAGCAGCTTTTTCCCCTTATGCTCCAGCTCATTCCATTGATACCCGCTCAACATCTCCCCGTACCATTCGTCCCACTTTTGCTTGAATTCATTTTCTTTCATGGTAAATCTCCTCAAATTAATTATATTACATAAACACTGAGGGTTCAGCTGCGGCCGGCGGACTTCATCGCCGTGCGCACCTGCTCCAAAAAAACGTCCTTGTTAGACGGGGATATGACCACGTTGCAGCCCTTGCTGCGCCTTATCTCGACCACACCCCTGGACGAGGTAGCGAAACGGACCCCATTGTAAGCAAAGGCGCTTGCCCTCGATGCCGGCCTCGCCTCTCTTATCGTCGTGAAAGGTATATTCCAGGCAAGAGGCCAGCCCAGGACTATTCTCACCTTGTCGCTGTATACCTGATAACGCTGAGGCATCACTAGCCTGAACAACACGGCATAGAAGATTGTCACCCCGAACATTGTGAAAGCGCCCTCCGTATCCTGGAAAAGGAGGACTACCCCCACCACCAGAAATATCGCCTGTATGCCCGTCAGCATTAGCTTGAGCCAAGTATCCGTTCTAGGTGTATCCTCGTAGAGCAAGAAGGCCGGACTTTTCATCTCTGTGCCTCATTCAATTTAAACATATCAGGTACATGCCTGTCCAGAGGTTTGTCCATACCCTTCAAAATAGCGGTGAAAGCCCTGAGGCAGACGGTGATAATCGACGTCAGCTATGGCACCTGAGAAGTCTCTGGAGTTGTAGGTATCCCAGAACAGAACCACCCTGTCTCTCAACTCCCCCTTCCCCACATCATCGAGAAGACAGGCAAATGCCTTCGCCGTGTAAATAGTGTCCAATTTGATCCCCTCTGCCTTCTCCAGCAGGCTCATAGATTTCAATCCCTCCTCGGTAGCACAGCCGTACCCTCGGCCGAAAAAGCCGTGCCGTATATCTATTTCCCTATCGGAACATTCGAGTCTGGGGAACGATGGGTCCAGCGAGTGCAGGAGCGAGGCTGTCTCATTGTAGAGTCTAGCCATTTCCCGCGGTTCGGCAGTTTTCGCATCCACCGCACGTACACAGACCACCCGACTTTTCAGGTTCGCCGCCTTGATACCCAGCATTAGCCCCACTGCCGTGCCCCCACTGCCCTTTACCACATAAATGCAGTCTGGCTCGGGCATCTCCCCGGCCATAATCTGTTCCCTGAGTTCAAAGGCTGCATTGACAAAGCCGATTGTCCCCAGAGGCGAGGAGCCGCGACCTGGGATGAATTGGGGAAACCTTCCGCATTTCAGCTTGTGCCGGAGAAGCTGGTATGCGGTAGCTAAGCTGAGCAATTGCTTGCTTCGCTGATGATGAAGCTCCGCCCCGCAATAGTAGGTCATCAGGAGATTGGAGCGAGCATAAGGGACTTGAGGCTCGGGCATCATCATGCAGATGCTCTTAAGTCCTACTTGTTGAGCAGCGACAGCCGTGCTCAGGGCATGTTTGGCTCCTGCATTGCCGAAGGTAAGGACCTCCTTTATACCCGACTTCAGGGCATGCCCCAGTATAAACTCAAACTTACGTACCTTGTTCCCGCCGTAGAGCTTGCCGCTCCGGTCGTCACACTTTATGTAGAGGTTATTGACGCCTATATCCCGGCCCAGTCTCTCCAGCTTCTGCACAGGGGTAGGGAATCCACCCAGAGCTACATAGGGTAGTTTCTCGCTCAGTAGGGGATAATGCTTGAATAGCGGAATCATTATCTAATTGCTCATACCGTGAACCTGGCAACCTGCGGCGCTTCCAGCAGTTCCCATCTGCCTTTTACACCGCTGTCCAGCGCAGCCACCTCGATATGCAGCATGGCGATCCCGCAGTCCAGGCGCTTGGATATGCCCCATTCTAACAAAGAGCTGTCCACCGAGACGGTTATACTGTTCGGCTCCACGTAGAAGCGCCAGGGCTGCCTGTTCACAGCCGAAGGTGCCAGCCTGGCCGCCGCAAGCGCCGACTTGATCCAATCAGGCCATTGCCTCTCGTCCAGCCCTGAAACCATCTCCGCCAGCGGTTTGCGCCGGTGGAACATCCCGAAGGCCGTCTGAACCCTTTCCCCGAGAGAAAACTCCTTTATGGCGTAGCCAACCGGAGTTACCGCAAATACCCTTTCGTTCTTGCCTGCGCCCACAATGGATTCAGCGAGCCCGCGGCGGAAAAACATAGACCCACCCACCCAACACGTGCCTAGGCCCATAGCTGTTGCTTCAAGGATAATGCCCTCTCCCGTGTAGCCGACCTCCTCGTTGACATAACGTTCATCAATCTCGCCGATGAAAGCGATCAGAGCCTGAGCGCCTTTGATCTTGCCGTAAGAGGCAACGATGCCCCTGAGCACTTCATCGGGCGACTTGGTTATCAGCTCCGCGCGTGCCTGAGGATAAGGCCTGAATTCCTTGCAAACCGTGTGGAGCTGCGTCAGTTGTGCTGGCTCCAAAGGAATGCGGTTATACCTGCGCCTTGACATTCTGACAGGTATGGCCGCGTGCCATCGAGAAAACGGTATTTCCATTTACACTAACGCCTCTTAAAGCATCATGTCACTTTTCTGCCAAAACTTCAACAACACAATGTAGGCTCGTTCACCAACTGGGGGTGTGCAGAGGGGCAGAGCCCCTTTGCTGGGGGTCTGGGGGTGTCGTCCCCCATCCGCCTATGGCGGACCCCCAAGACTGGGGGATTAGGGGGTTGATAAAGGAGGCTAGACTCATTTGAGTATCTGTGATAATATTGGTACTCAATTTGTGTTATCATTAGTTGTCAAATAGGTATGAATCCATGCAACGCAAGCCCAGTTCAACTAAACCAATCGTAATCAAAATCGGCGGCTCCACGCTGGGCAGCCACGACACCACGCTCGACGACCTGGTGTCCCTTCAGAAAAAAGGCATCATCACCGTGGTGGTTCACGGCGGCGGCAACAAAATCACCGAGTGGCTCAAGAAGATGGGGGTCTCCACCACCTTCGTGCGCGGCATGAGAGTGACTGATGCCGCAACCCTCGAGGTGGTCGTCGCTGTGCTCGCCGGGCTGGTCAACAAGGAGCTTGTGGCCACTATCACATCCAAAGGTGGCAAGGCTATCGGACTGAGCGGGGCAGACGGTGGGCTCATTCAAGCTAAAATGGAAAATCCCGAGCTTGGCTATGTGGGACAGGTGGTGAAGGTCAACCCTGAGCCTGTTAAAGCCATCCTTAGCGCAGGATATATACCTGTGATCGCCCCTGGCGGATTCAGGGTAGCCGGTGGAAATGGCGACCGTGAGCTGCTTCTTAACATAAATGGCGACGTCGTGGCCAGCGAGATCGCAGGTGCGCTCCAGGCAGGAAGGCTCATCTTCCTCACCGATGTCCCTGGCGTTCGCGACAGCAAGGGTAAATTCCTGCCCAGGCTCTCCGCCGCTGAAGCTAAGGACATGATCGCCTCAGGGGTTATCGCAGGAGGGATGATACCCAAGGTAGAAGCATGTCTTAATGCTCTCTCGCGTGTTCCTTCGACTCAGATTGTGGATGGACGCACCGCCGGAGCGCTGCTCTCCGCCATCGAAAAGGAAAACATTGGAACGAGAATCGAGCCATAGATTCAAATTCAAAATGCAGGGGCGAGGTCACCTCGCCCAGGTAGCCCGTTCGCCCTGAGCCTGTCGAAGGGCAAATCACCATAGAAAGTTAGGACAAGGAAATGACCAACTGGCAGAAACTGGAAAGCAAGTACTTTATGCCCACCATCAAACGCATGCCTATAACCCTGGTCAAGGGCAAGGGGGTGCGGGTGTGGGACGATAATGGGAAGGAGTACCTGGACTTCACGGCAGGCTGGGGAGTAAACAGCCTGGGGCACTGCCATTCCGAAGTGGTCAGCGCTATCACCGAGCAGGCAAAAACTCTCATCCAGACATCCAATCAGTTTTATACCATACCCCAGTTACAACTCGCTGAGCTGCTTATAGAGAATAGCTGCTTCGGCAAAGTCTTTTTCTGCAACAGCGGCGCCGAGGCCAACGAGGGCGCAGTGAAGCTGGCGCGCCGCTATGGCAAGCTCCATCTCGACGGCGCCTACAAGGTGATCACCGCGCTGAACTCCTTCCACGGACGCACCCTGGCTATGACCGCCGCCACCGGACAGCGCAAGTTCCATGAGCCTTATTCGCCCGTCCCCGACGGCTTCATAAACGTGGAGTACAACAGCATCGGTGCTATCAAAAAGGCGACCTCTGCACAGACCTGCGCTGTTATGCTCGAGCCCATACAGGGCGAGGGCGGCGTCAATGTCCCCGACGATGGTTATCTCAAAGCAGTGCGGGCCTGGTGCGACGAGAAGGGGATCCTGCTCATACTCGACGAGGTACAGACGGGGATCGGGCGCATCGGGACGCTTTTCGGCTATGAGCAGTTCGGCATCGAGCCCGATATCATTTCCTTAGCCAAGGGTCTTGGCGGCGGCATACCCATCGGGGCGCTACTGACCAAAGAGAAATCAGCCGTCTTTGCGTTGGGGGAGCATGGCTCCACGTTCGGCGGCAACCCCTTGGCCTGCGCTGCAGGCTACGCTACCTTGAACTTTATCATAGAAAATGATATACCAGGTAAGGTGAAAAGGAACGGTGATTACCTGATAGACCAGCTAAAAAAGCTCAAGGCCAAATACGATTTCATCGTGGAGGTGCGGGGTCGCGGCCTTCTGGTAGCCATCCAGTTCAACAGCGACCTCACCCAGAACATAGTTAAGTCGTGTATGGAGCGCGGGCTCCTGCTCAATCCGGTGAAGCCGAATGCTATTCGCTTCATGCCTCCGCTGACCATCGTCAAAAAAGATATAGACTCAGCGATGGGCATCTTGGATAAAGTTCTGGCAAAGGTGTAGCATACTTCAAGGTAGTCACAGAAGGCAAAGCGCAGATTAAAAATGTAGGGGCGAGGTTGCCTCGCCCAACACTGATGGCTTATAGCTCAAGGCTGATCACTGACAGATTCCCCCCCTTTTCTAAAGGGGGCAAGGGGGATTAGGTAGGGGAGTGCAGAGGGGCAATCCGCCTAAGGCGGATGCCAGGGGCATGGGGGGGGGTATCCCCCCAAACTTCAAATTCCCCCAAGACTGGGGGACGCAGGGGGTTGACTAAGACTAATATCCTAGAGATAGAATCAAGGGAAAGAGAGGAACAGCATTGAAAGACAAGGTAGTTCTAGCTTATAGTGGTGGCCTTGATACCTCGGTCGCCATCCGCTGGATCGGTGAGAAATACCAGATGAAAGTCATCGCCCTGAGCATAGACCTCGGGGCGGAGAAGGACTACGAGGGTATTCGCAAGAAGGCGCTCAAGGTAGGAGCAGTCAAAGCTCTGGTGGTGGATGCCAAAGACGAGTTCATCAACGATTACGTCTTCCCCGCCCTCCAGGCGGATGCCATATATGAAGGGCAATACCCTCTTGCCACTGCACTGGCGCGCCCTCTCATTGCCAAGCTCATGGTCGAGGCCGCTCTCAAAGATAAGGCAACAGCGGTGGCTCACGGCTGCACCGGCAAGGGCAACGACCAGGTCAGGTTCGATGTAGCTGTACTCGCCCTGGCCCCGCAACTTGACGTAATAGCGCCGGCCCGCGAGTGGGGCTTCACCAGAGAGGAGACCATCGAGTATGCTCAAAAGTACGGCATACCTGTGCCGGTCACTGTGAAAAGCCCTTATTCCATAGACGAGAACCTCTGGGGCAAGAGCATCGAGTGCGGCATACTGGAAGACCCCTGGGCCGAGCCGCCGGAAGAGGTCTTCACCTGGACTAAATCACCGGCTAAGGCACCCAACAAACCACGTTATGTCGAGATAGGCTTCCGGCAGGGCATACCCATCAGCCTGGACGGCAAGAGCATGGGCGGCGTCGAGCTGGTGGAGAAACTAAACGCTATCGCCGGAGAACATGGCGTGGGCAGGATAGACCACCTGGAAAACCGCCTGGTGGGCATAAAGTCGAGGGAGGTTTACGAGGCTCCGGCAGCTACCGTGCTGCTCGCAGCCCACCTCGCCCTAGAGCAGATGACGCTGGCCAAAGACCAGCTTCGCTTCAAAGCACGCGTGGCCCAAGAATATGCCGACTCGGTCTACAACGGCCTCTGGTTCTCGGCGATGCACGATGACCTTAGAGCTTATGTAAAGAGCACACAGACCCATGTCGATGGCACAGTTCGGGTGAAGCTGTTCAAAGGCAAGGCGACCGTGGTCGGCCGCAAGTCGCCCAAGTCGCTCTACAGCTATAAGCTTGCCACCTACGACAAAGAGGACAAATTCGACCAGAGCGCCTCGTTAGGCTTCATCCAGATCTTCGGCCTGCCGGTGAAGACTCAGGCGCAGGTACAGAGGAGGCTGGACAAGAGTCTCCGCAAAATCGGAGAGAGCGAAGTTATTTGAAATAGACCTAAACTGAAAGCTCTATATTTATGGACAAACCGATGCGCGACCGTTTCAGTAAAGAACTCGGTAAGCTGGCGAAGGACTACACCGTCTCGGTGCCCTTCGACAAGCGCCTGTATCGCCACGACATCGCCGGCTCCATAGCTCATGCCCGTATGCTGTGGAAACAGAGCATCATCCCCGAAAAGGACGCCGAGCTAATCATCATGGGGCTAACCTCCATCAGGGAGGAGATCGAGAGGGGCCTGTTCAAGTTCAAAGATGAGCTCGAGGATATACACATGAACATCGAGTCCCGCCTCATCGAGAAGATAGGCGATGCCGGGGCTATGCTTCACACAGCCCGCTCCCGGAACGACCAGGTTGCCCTGGACATGAGGCTGTTCACCAGGGAAGCCATAAACGAGACGATAGCGGGGCTCAAAGCTCTTCAGAGTGCGCTTTTAGACCTCGCCGAAGCTAACGTAGGGGTGTCCATTCCCGGGTATACCCATCTCCAGAGGGCGCAGCCGGTCCTGCTAGCGCACCATCTCCTGGCCTACTTCGAGATGTACCAGCGCGACATCGAGCGCTTCCAGCAAGGTCTCGAGCGCACCGATGTCATGCCTCTGGGCAGCGGCGCTTTAGCGGGAGTGCCTTATCCCATAGACCGCAACTCGGTGGCGAAAGAGCTTGGCTTCAGCAGGGTGAGCGCCAATAGCATAGACGCGGTCTCCGACCGCGACTTCGTCATTGAGTACCAGGCAGCGGCCAGCATCACCATGATGCACCTCTCCCGCCTCGCCGAGGAGATTGTGCTCTGGTCGACAGCGGAGTTCGGTTTCATCGAGATAGACGACGCCTTTGCCACAGGCTCCAGCATCATGCCCCAGAAGAAAAACCCCGACGTGGCGGAGCTGGCGCGCGGCAAAGCAGGCAGGGTCTATGGCCATCTCATGGCTATCCTGACCACGATGAAAGGGCTGCCCTTATCCTACAATCGCGATTTGCAGGAAGACAAAGAGGGCTTGTTCGATTCTGTGGACACCCTGCTCTCTACGCTCGAGGTCTTCGCCGCCATGATGGGAAGCCTGCGCGTAAAGGGAGAACGCACCCGCAGCGCCGCTGAGGGCAACTATTCTCTAGCCACCGACCTGGCCGATTACCTGGTGAAAAAGGGCATCCCGTTCCGCCATGCCCATGCTATAGTGGGCAAGCTGGTGCGCTACGCCATCGAGAATAAGAAGTCCTTGTCCGAACTAGACATAAAAGAATACAAGACGTTCAGCCCCAAGTTTGAGGAGGATGTGAAGTCCATCACTGTAGAGTCCTCGCTGGCGTCGCGCGACGTCCCTGGGGGAACCGCCCCCGAGCAGGTGCGGATGGCACTGGCGGCAGCGAGAAGGACGCTTAATGGCAGCTAAAATCAAGCTCGCCCCGTCTATACTTTCCGCCGACTTCGGTCGGCTGGGTGAGCAGGTCGTCGAAGCAACCAGGGCTGGTGCCGATTATATTCACGTAGATGTCATGGACGGGCATTTCGTGCCCAATATCACCGTCGGCCCCATGGTGGTGGCAGCCATCCGCCCTCACACCGATCTCCCTCTCGATGTGCACCTGATGATAGAAGCGCCTGAGAAGTATATCCAGCAGTTCGCCCAGGCCGGCGCTAACATCATCACCGTTCACGTTGAGGTATGCCCCCACTTGCATAGAGTGGTAGAATCAATAAAAGAGTTGGGAGTCAAGGCGGGGGTATCTTTGAATCCCAGTACCCCCTTGACCGCAGTGGATGAGGTACTGTCTGCTCTCGACCTGGTCTTGCTGATGTCCGTTAACCCGGGCTTTGGGGGGCAGCAGTTTATCGAGAGCACGGTTGGCAAAACCGCCCGCCTCAGGCATAGGCTCGACGAACTGGGGCTGGCTGCCGAGCTTGAGATAGATGGAGGGATTAACGCCGAGATAGCGCCGAGAGTTGCCAAGGCGGGGGCTCGGGTGCTGGTGGCTGGTGCCGCCGTGTTCAACAAGAAGGAAAGCGTATCTCAGGCACTGGGGAGAATCAGGGAGAGTCTACGCAGACTTGAGAACAGATGAAAGGAGACTAGCCGCTAACCTTTTGCTGGGTGCGCAAACACCTGGTGCAGATGTTGACCCGCTTCTTTTTGCCGTCTATGATGATGGTGGTCTTACTGATATTAGGCAACCAGCGCCGCTGTGTATGGCGCTTGGAATGGGATATGTTATCTCCAAACTGTGGTTCCTTCCCACACAACTCACACTTCAACGCCTTCTCCTTTGACTAAGACTCCGTTTTCTTGTAGAATTCATTGGAAAATATAACATAATCAAGCCGAGATAGCAAGTAAAATGAAGGAAAGCCGGGAAATCAGAAGGAGTCCCGTAGTGAATAAAAGAACTCGTTGCGATGGACGTGACCTGAATGGCATGTTCAGCGCTGCCACCCGCTGGCTGGAACGTAGCGCCCAGTCAATCAACGCACTTAACGTTTTCCCAGTGCCCGATGGCGACACAGGTATCAATATGCTCCTGACCATGCGGGCAGCAACAGAGGAGGCCAGCCGTAACTCTACCGGAGGCGCTGCGGCTGTCGCTCAGGCGATGGCCAGGGGCTCCCTCATGGGAGCGCGCGGGAACAGCGGCGTCATTCTATCCCAGATATTTCGTGGATTAGCCCACGGGCTGGATAATAAGCGCACCTTCAGTGCCCATGATTTCGCCAATGCCCTTGCGGAGTCAGCCGACTTCGCGTATAAAGGGGTGACCAAGCCGGTGGAAGGGACTATACTCACCGTCATCCGTGAAGCTGCGGCCGCTGCACAAGCCAAAAGTTCCTCCAATAACACAGACCTGTTGTCAGTAATGGAGACAGTAGTCGAAGAAGCCAAGGCCTCTGTGGCGAGGACACCGAGTCTGCTTCCCGTGTTGCGCCAGGCCGGGGTGGTGGATGCCGGAGGACAGGGTCTCTATGTCGTATTTGAAGGCGCCCTTCGCTATCTGCGAGGAGAGCCCGCGGAGGCTGAGCCTGCGGAGACAGCGCCGGTGGCGACCCCGATAATCGCTGCCCAAAAACCTGACGAAAAAGCCCAATACGGATACTGCACCGAGTTTCTGCTTCATGGCAAAGCCCTCGATCCCGAAGCTATACGAGAGAAGCTAGCTACCCTGGGCGAATCAGTTCTAGTGGTCGGCGATGCGTCCATGATAAGAGTCCATCTCCATACCTTTGACCCCGGGGTTGCTTTGAGCTACGCTGCTGCTTTGGGCACCCTGCAACAGGTTAAAGTGGAGAATATGGACGACCAGCATCAGGATTTCCTCGCCGCCAAGACCCAGCAGCCGATAGGCAACGTCTCTACCATCGCTGTAGCCTCCGGAGAGGGGCTTATCCAGGTATTCTACAGCGTCGGAGCCACCATAGTCGTGTCTGGCGGTGAGACCATGAACCCCAGCGTCCAGGAGCTTCTCCAGGCTGTAGAATCGGCTCACTCTGACAGAGTTGTCATCCTGCCCAACAACGCCAACATCGTGATGGCAGCCTGTCAGGTTCCGGGGTTGACCAAGAAGAAGGTCGAGGTAGTGCCTACCGAGACTATTCCCCAGGGGATTGCAGCCCTTCTGGTCTTCAATTATGAAGCTGACCTTGAGACCAACGTTGCAGCCATGAAGGCAGCGCTATCGACAGTCCACAGCGGCGAAGTAACCACCGCGGTGAGATCGATGAGTCTCGATGGCATGACGGTGAAAGAAGGGCAGGCAATTGCCTTTCTCGACGGCGCACTGGTTTTCGCCGACGATAGCGTGCCCCAGGTCGTTCACAAGCTATTGGACAAGGCGGATGTTGGGCAAGCCGGGTTGGTCACTGTTTACTACGGGGCTGATACCGAACAAGCCGAGGCTGAGCGAATAGGGGAGTCAGTCCGAGAGAAATACCCCGCTCTGGAAGTAGAGGTGGTTGCCGGCGGGCAGCCTCACTACAATTACATCATCTCAGTGGAATAAACGAGTTCTACATCAGCCAAGATAGTGGCCGGGGATATTCCCGTATCCCCAAGGCGAGACCTAATCTCTGAACTCGAAATGCTAAACAAGATTTGCAAGAGTCAAAATAATCCTCCCTCACTGTAGGGAGCCAGAGTCCAACAATCAGGAGCAGCAATCATCATTTGACTGGGGAGTGCCGAGGGGCAGTCCACCTATGGCGGAGAGGGCTGTCACCCAAATGTAGGGGCGCATGGCATGCGCCCTCGCCCCCAAGATTGGGGGATTTAGGGGGTTGAATACTCATTGAATCAGACTATTGAAAGCTTGCGAAAAGTCCTTAAGCTGGAGCAGGCCAAAGGATACAGCGACAAGGCCGTGATGGGAGGCCTGGACAGATTCCTGCGTAACCTGTCCCCTCGCGATGACAAGCTCTCTGGACTGCTCTCGCGCAATTACTCAGCCCTGGATACCAGGGCGCGTGAGGAATGGGTCAGCGACATACTTAAACAGCTTGACGCCAAGGAACGAAGAATGCCGCCGTCATTGACTCAGACCATCATCCCCGGTAGAAAAACAGCACCATCTCGCCCCAAAGGTAAAAGCGAGCAATCCCTGAGCGCCCCGATTACATCAATTCCTGGAATAAAAGCAGCCCTTGCCAGCAAATTCGATAAGCTGGGAGTGAAGACAGTTCGCGAGCTTCTCTACTTCTTCCCCCGGCGGCACATAGACTACAGCCAAAGGAAGCTTATCTCCGAGCTTGAGGTGGGAGCGGAACAGACCATCGTCGCCACCATCTGGGAAGCTGCCCAGAGGGGCACTGGATACAGGATGCGCACCACCGAAGCCGTAGTCGGCGACGAATCAGGCAACATACGGGTTGTCTGGTTCAACCAACCTTATCTGGCAAAAAAGCTCACTACCAACAGCCAGATTGTGCTCAGCGGCCGGGTAGCGGAGTTCCGGGGCAGGAAAGTCTTCCAATCCCCTGAGTGGGAGCTTCTGGAATCCGACGACCTTGTCCACACCGGCAGGCTGGTTCCCGTATATCCACTTACTGCTGGACTCTACCCGCGAACGGTGCGCAGGTTAGTCAAAGGGACACTCGACCGCTGGCTGCCTGAACTGACCGACTTCCTCCCCGAAGGTGTGCGGGTAAGCGCGGGATTGCTCCCGCTTCCCGAAGCTATCCGCCAGGCGCACTATCCCGATACCGAGCTCAGCAAAGGCCAGGCCAGAAAGCGGCTGGCTTTCGATGAGCTTTTCCTCATTCAACTCGGAGTGCTGGCTAAGAAACGGGACTGGCAGGAAGAAGGGATAGGGAATGCCTTTAATACAGACAGCGGTTGTCTTGAGCCGTTCTTCAATTCCCTGCCTTACAAATTGACCTCTGCCCAAATACGAGCCCTTGCTGAGATTCAAAGCGACCTCAGCAAGCCCAAGCCCATGAGTCGGCTCCTGCAAGGGGAGGTCGGCAGCGGCAAGACCGTGGTAGCTACAGCAGCGATGCTGCTCTCCGCCGCCAATGGCTATCAGGCTGCCCTTATGGCGCCCACTGAGATTCTGGCGGAGCAGCACTTCGATACTATTTGCAGCCTATTGAGCAGACCAGGCAGTGAATCCAGCGATGGCAAGCCTGTTCGCAAATTTTCCTCAATGCTTTCCGACCACATCAGCGTCGGCCTGCTCACAGGAGGCCTTAAAGAGAGCGCCAAGCAGGAGCTTCAGGAGCGTGTCTCAGCAGGCGAAATTGACATAATCATAGGCACCCACGCCCTCATTCAGAAAGGGGTTGATTTCCAGAATCTGGGCCTTTGCGTGGTTGACGAACAGCACCGCTTCGGGGTAATGCAGCGCTCAGCCTTGCGCGGCAAAGGCTCGTGCCCCCATGTCCTGGTGATGAGCGCCACCCCCATTCCCCGCACGCTCGCGCTCACTCTCTACGGAGACCTCGACCTCTCGGTACTGGATGAGCTTCCTCCGGGCAGAGTCGAGATCAAAACGAAGTTTCTCACCCCGGAGCAGCGTCAAAAAGCTTACGATTTCGTCCGCAAACAGGTTGCTGAGGGACGTCAGGCTTTCATAATCTGCCCCTTGATCGAGGAGTCCGAGGCCATCGAGACCAAGGCAGCTATCACCGAATACGAGCACCTATCCCGAAGCATATTCCCCGACCTGCGTCTGGGATTGCTCCATGGTCGCCTCAATAGCGCGGAGAAAGACGAGGTAATGCAGCGATTTCGCAGCGGCGAACTTGACATATTGGTATCGACGCCAGTGGTGGAAGTGGGCGTAGATGTCCCCAACGCCACGGTAATGCTCATAGAAGGGGCAGACCGCTTCGGTCTGGCTCAGTTGCATCAGTTTCGAGGCCGCGTGGGCAGGGGACAGCATCAGAGCTATTGCCTGCTCCTCGCTGATACCCCCTCGGCAGAAGCCAAAGAGCGGCTATCGTTACTCGAACGTATACGTAACGGATTCACTCTTGCCGAAGAGGATTTAAGGCTCCGGGGGCCAGGCGAGTTCTTCGGCACCCGCCAGAGCGGCCTCCCTGACCTGAAGATGGCAAAGCTCTCCGATGTCGAGCTTCTCGAGCTTGCCCGCAGGGAAGCAATTCGCCTTTTCAACGCTGATCCTTATCTCAAGCAGTCGGGGCACAGGCTCCTTGCCCGAGAGGTCAGCCGACTATGGAATAGTGAGGGGGGGTTAAGCTAGCTATGCTCAAATATGAAATCGCCAGGCTCCTGGAACAAGCAGCCAAAGCAGCCCAGGTGGAGGGCCTGCTGCCCACCATCGCTCTACCCGAGGTGACCCTGGAGCGGCCGCAGAATCCCGAGCATGGCGACTATGCCTCCAGCCTCCCCTTGAAGTTAGCCAAAGCAGCGCGCATGAACCCGCTGGCTATCGCCAACATCCTGGCAAAACTCCTGACTGAAACTAAGGAAGTGCGGAAGGTCTCGGTGGCAGCGCCGGGCTTCCTCAACTTCTTCCTCACAGATAAATGGCTCGCTGAGCAGGTCGAGGAGATTCTAAGCGCGGGAAAAGATTACGGCAACCTCGCTCTGGGCAAAGGTGCCAAGGTTCAGGTTGAATATGTCAGCGTCAATCCCACAGGTCCTATCCACGTCGGGCATGGACGAGGAGCAGTCCTGGGCAGCACCCTGGCCAATGCGCTCAAAGCCGCCGGCTATAATGTGGAGAGTGAGTATTATGTCAACGATGCCGGCAACCAGATGGATGCCTTCTTTCGCTCCCTCTATTGTCGCTACTTGCAGGCCCTGGGCAAAGAGTGCGAGATGCCTGCCGATGGCTACCAGGGATACTACCCGGTGGAGCTGGCTAAAAAGATAGTAGCTGAAAAGAAGAAGGCCTTCCTCGACATGCCTGCCGAGCAGGCAGTTCAGGAGATAGGTAAGATTGCGCTGCCCCGGGTCACAGCGGACATTAGGTCCGACCTGAAGCTCCTAGGCGTGGTATTCGATGTCTGGTTCAGCGAGCGCACACTCTTCGAGAAGGGCCAATACGAACGGGCCATGGCTTTATTGAGGAAGGGCGGCTATATCGAAGAAAGGGAAGGCGCGCAGTGGTTTGTCTCCACCGCTCTGGGTGAGGACAAGGACAATGTTCTGGTGCGCACCAACGGCGCTCCGACCTACTTCGCTTCGGATGTAGCCTATCACTACAACAAGTTCGTGGAGCGTGGCTTCGACCAGGTAATAAACATCTGGGGAGCCGACCACCAGGGACACGTCTCGCGGATGAAAGCGGTGGTCGGCGCACTGGGCATAAAGCCCGAGAGGCTGAAAATAATAATCTCGCAGATGGTCACACTGCGCCGCGGGGAAACGTTGATCAGGGTATCGAAGCGTACCGGCGAACTCATTACCCTGCGCGAGCTGATAGAAGAGGTTGGCGCAGATGCCTGCCGTTTCTTCTTCCTCTCCCGTTCCGCAGACAGCCAGATGGATTTCGACCTGGAGCTGGCCAAGAAAGAGTCGGCGGACAACCCGGTCTACTATGTTCAGTACGCCCACGCACGCATTGCCAGCATCCTGCGCCTCGCCCAGGAGCAGAAAATAGACTCCTCCTCTGGCGATGTGGGATTACTGACTCACGAGGCGGAACTCGACCTTATACGCAAGATGGTGCTGCTGCCTGAGATAATCGAGCTTGTGGCCCAGAAACAAGAGCCACACCACCTGCCATACTTTGCCCAGGACCTGGCGACCTCTTTCCACGCTTTCTACAAGCAATGCCGGGTCGTCTCAGACGATAAGCAGTTGAGCTGCGCCCGGCTCAAGCTGGTCCAAGCTACGCAAATCATCCTCGCTAAGACCCTGAGCCTCATGGGGATGTCCGCCCCGGAGCGGATGTGAGCGCCAGTTAAAGCTTCTGGTCCTTGTATCTCTTCGCCAGCGGGGGATAGAAGGCGAAATGACCGTCTATCCAGCCTCTTTGTTGCTCTGTGACCGGTCCCTTGACCTTTGCCGGCACTCCCACAACGAAGGAACCTGAGGGAATTTTCATGCCTTCTGTGACCACCGCACCGGGGGCGATGATGCAGTTGTCACCAATCTCGGAGTTAGGCAAGGTGGTGGCATTCATGCCGATCAGCACATTGTTCCCTACTTTTCGGCTGTGCAACCCAGCGCCGTGCCCCACAATTACATTATCGCCGACCTCCATATCGTTTCCCGCATGCACTGTGCAGTTGTCCTCGATATCTACATAGCGCCCTATCTTTATCCTGGCGAAATCCGCCCTCACCACCGCTCCGGGCCAGACATTGGAGTAATCCCCGATCTCCACGTCTCCCACAATATATGCAGCCTCGCTGATAAAAGCTGACTCGGCTATCTTAGGCGTCTTTCCATCAAAGCTCCTAATCACCTGAAACCTCCTGGCCTCTGGAAAAGAATGTGCGGGTATTATAGCTGCTTTTCCCGAGCGGTGCAAAAGGAGAATTTGTAGGGGCTCAAAATTTTGAGCCCCTACGCCTATTCACAAGCCCTGCCCCTGTCATTACTAGCCGATGCCTCCTTGCCCAGGTGTAGGGGCGACCCAATGGGTCGCCCTCAGTACACATCCGACTTCCTTGACAGACAAGCACTTGGGTAGTATAAGCTGTCCCTGATAATACCTAGAGGAGAACACCATGTCTGAGCCTTCCGTCAGAAAACAGCCCATCTATCAGCGTCCGGTGGAAATACTGCAAAGCCTCATCCGCTTCGACACCACAAACCCGCCCGGCAATGAAGCCGAGTGTGTAGCTTATGTCAACGGTCTGCTGAGGGAGGCAGGCTTTGCCACCACCCTCCTGGCCAAAACCCCGAACCGCCCCAATCTTATCGCCCGCCTCAAGGGGCAGGGCAGCGCACCGCCTCTCCTGCTCTATGGACATGTAGATGTGGTCACAACCCTTGGACAGGCCTGGACACATCCGCCATTCGAGGCGAAAATCATCGATGGCTACGTCTGGGGGCGGGGCGCTCTGGATATGAAAGGCGGCGTGGCGATGATGCTGGCTGCTTTTCTCAGGGCAAGGGCTGAAAACTTGACGCCGGCTGGCGACATCGTGCTCGCCATCTTGTCTGACGAGGAGGGAGGCGGCGACTACGGAGCCAAGTACCTGGTAGAGACCCACCCTGAACAGTTCCAGGGCATCCGCTATGCCCTGGGGGAGTTCGGTGGCGCCAGGTTTTACTTTGGTCGCAAGAAGCTTTACCCCATCATGGTCGCTGAAAAGCAGATTTGCTGGATGCAGGCGCATGTACGTGGTCCCGGCGGCCACGGGGCATTCCCCATGCGCGGTGGTACTATGGCGAAACTGGCCCGAGTGCTCCAGCAATTGGACCGGCGACGCTTGCCAGTGCATATCACACCCGCAGCACGCCAGATGATCAAGGGCATGGCCTCTGCACTCTCATTCCCTCAGAACCTGATCCTGCGTCAGCTCCTCAATTCCAGGCTGAACGACTTGATGCTGAGACTCCTCGGCACCAGAGGGCAAGGTCTGCAACCTTTGTTCCGCAACACCGTAAACGCAACTATCGTCCGCGGCGGGGACAAAATCAACGTTATCCCCAGCGAAATCGCCCTGGAATTGGACGGGCGCCTGCTCCCTGGCTTTAAACCCGACGATATGCTGTCTGAGCTTCGTCGTCTAATTGGTAACGACGTAGAGCTTGAAGTGCTGCGGCACGATTCCGGTCCTGCTGAGCCTGACATGGGATTCTTCGACGCCCTGGCAAGCATTTTGCGCGAGGCAGACCCGGGTGCCCTGCCCGTTCCCATGTTTATGCCCGGGGTCACAGACGGGCGCTTCTTCTCCCAGCTAGGAATTCAGACCTATGGCTTCACGCCCATGAACTTACCGCCGGGTTTGGAATTGCTGCAGAAGACGCACGCCGCCGACGAATGCATTCCCGTGGAAGCTCTAGACTTTGGCGCCAACGCCATCTACAAAGCCCTGCAACGCTATCGCGCATAAAAATTCCTCTCCCTCGACGGGCATTGCCTAAAAAGTGCTAATTTCCAGTGACTTTTTGTGCAACTGGCAATTCTGCCCAGAAAGTCGGTTCCAAACCTAATTCATATATTGACTGAATCAGAACACAGATATTATGGCACAAAACCTTGCACAAGACCTCATTCACTTGAGCAGTAGGGCTTTTCGCTCGAACCGAGCCACCGAACTTTCCCTTAATCATGGAGAACACGGTCTCAACGTTAGACCTCTTGTGATAGTGCGCCAAGAAGGAATCCCTGTTGAAGTTGTAGAAATGCCACATACGATTCCACAGACTGTCAAAACCATCTTGCTTGCTTCCAATCCCATTAGTTCTATTCTTAAAGGGAATATAAGCAGTTCCGCCAACAGCTTCTACCGCACGCAAGTTATTACGGCTAGAATATGCTTTATCAGCCGACACTTCACTGATATTGAATGTTCTAGCAGTTGTATTCACCAACGGAATAAGTTGGGGAGCATCGGCAGACTCGAAAGCTGTAGCTTCTACGCTAGTAACAACATGGGTTTTGACACCGCACATCAAGTGAGTCTTAACCCAAGCCTGCTTCGAGCGTTCTTTACCATACTTGTGGTCAAACCAACGAGAGTATGTAGTAGTAGCAAAACCAGAGGAATCAACGGCGAAGTCAGTCTCTATCGCTTTGAGAGGGCTTGCGCTTTGCTCAATGAGAGCCTTGAGAAGCGGTGTCAACTCAGGATTCTCTAGATAATTGAAGGAACTGTTGTAGTGGGCTGCTTTAGAAATCAGCCCTGCTTCTTGAGCTTCTTTCAAATTGGTAGTGAATCTGCGTCCAGACATGGTGGTGTAGGTTCTGAACGCGAGTCCGAATACAACATCAGCCAGTGGCAACCGAGGACGACCAAACTTATATTCTGGCTGCGGGATTCCGTTGCAGAGGTCACGGAGCAGAACCACAAAGCGTTCTTGTTCATGAGTTTGGGCTTCATTATAAGCAGGCCATTCCTGAGTGCAAGTAACCTTGACCGATTGAGTGTATGTAGTGCTTCCATCGGGCTTAGTCTCTCTCTGGATGACATACTCGACAGCATGAATGTGCTTGCAGGGCAGATGGCGAGTCTCAAAATCAGGGCAAGTGCAGAATGGCTCGCCGTGGTCAAGATTTACTATGTATGCTCCGTTACCCGATTGGGAAGGGACTTTCCATCCCAGCTTGTTTTTCTCGATTTTACAGGTTGCTGCTATTACCAATCCTCTTTCTTCTCTCGCGTCCATTTTAAGGTTACCTCCGTGCTATATCCCTATCTAGTATATTACCATATAAGTAAGTATTTGTCAATACCCTTGACATATATTATTTTATGGTATATGCTTAACAAAGGATATATTAGCAAAGTAAGGAGGTACTGACATGGGTAGAGTTCCTATTACAGTGATGGGTTACAGATGTGAGCGTTGTGGTCATGAATGGTTTCCTCGTGATGATAAACGAGAACCCAAAGTATGTCCTAAGTGCAAAAGCCCTTATTGGAATAGCCCAAAGAAACAAGCCCCGATGTCATATGAAGAATTTCGTGACAAAGTAAAATCTACACTTAGTTCCTCAGGCACACCGCTAACTTGGACGGAAGTGCGGACTAAAGCCAAACTGCCACAGAAATGGCCGAATAATCAGTGGGTGCATCGTATGGACAAGGACATTGGACTCATACGGGAAAAAGATAAGAATGGTATAATTCAATGGAGAATTTCACCAACATAAGGAGGCGTTTATCGTGATAAGTTCGGTTCTTAAGTTGCCGGAGAAAACCAAAGATGAGCAAAAGCAGAGCAAACTTTCTTGGAACTCAGAGCATTGCACATCCGCTCCCGATTTTTATACTACTGGTTATTCTGGCAGGAGCCTTAATGATTTCATTTATGCACTTAAGAATGTGGGCATAGCAACTGTGGTTGATATTAGATTTGCACCAGTAAGTCGTTTCAAGCCGGAGTTCAGTAAGAACAATTTGAAAAGGTCACTGGAAAACAATGGGATAGCCTACCTTCACAGATCAGATTGGGGAGTCCCACGAGATATAAGGGCATTCAGCATAGGGGAGCAGACACGGGAAAATATTTGGGTTTGGTATGATGCCAATATACTTCCCAATATAGCGAAAAGGAATCTTGATGAGTTTTTCAATTCAATGGAACACCCAGTTGCCTTCATGTGCGTGGAATACGACCCTACGGAGTGTCACAGGCACAGGCTATTCTTAGGACTAGAGCGATTAGGGTTCATGGGATATGACCTCTAGACTAAGCCACTCGGAGACTTGGGGGGGGGGGGTGAATGGTTAATTATGAACGGTGGTTGAAGACACGGGTACTCATCACGGCTCGTACTTATCCTGTCCCATCGCGGACTGGTATCGAGGTGTCGTGCACGGCGGGAGTCACCGAAGATGGTCACTGGATAAGGCTATTTCCCATCCCTTTCAGGCAGCTAGAAGAAGACAAACGCTTTGCCAAGTACCAATACATAGAGGCAGAAGTCACGAAGTCCACTTCCGACCCACGGCCTGAGAGTTATAAGGTCAATTTAGATTCAATCAAAGTAGTCTCTGCGCCGATTTCTCCGAAGCACAACTGGGAAGCTCGCAAGGCTAAGGTGTTTCCTTTCCGGTCCCAATCTTTGTGTGGATTGCAGACTGCGCGTGACCTTAACAAGCAACCAACGTTAGGATTATTTAGGCCAAAGTCTATTAGTGAGTTGAGGATTGAACCAACGACCACCGACTGGACCCCCCAAGAACTAACTAGACTCAGACAGTATCCCTTGTTCGGTAACGCACCTAAGTCTGAATTGGAGAAGATTCCATACATATTCAAATACGACTTTATCTGTGATGAGGCAAATTGCCACTCTCATACTCTGTCGTGCACTGACTGGGAAATGAGCCAATCATACCGCAGCTGGAAAATGAAATACGGCACAGAGTGGGAACAGAAGTTCCGTCATAGGTACGAATACGAGATGATGAACAAGAACGATACGCACTTTTATGTGGGAACCCTACGTGACCATCCAGATTCTTGGATAATAGTCGGCCTGTTCTACCCGCCAAGAGACGCTATAAAAAAGGCAAACAGTGGCAGAGAAACATTTCTCAGAAACTTGCATAAAAGCTCACAAAATCTCTTGCTTTTGGGGGAATGAGGTGATAGAGTTTGGGCAAAACAAGGCCAGTGATAGGCAATCTATAATACACCAACGCTAAGGAGAAATAAGGAAGAATGAGTAGAGTGCCGTCCCTAATATATTTAGAGAGAGTACCTGAGATGCCAGAATGCCAGACTGCGAAACGTGTTGTAGAAAGGCATCGAATCGCTTTTGGTTGGTATGGTGGGAAGTTCAGCCACCTTGCTTGGCTATTGCCCTTGCTGCCACAAACCCATCAATATTGCGAACCATTCGGCGGCTCTGCGGCAGTTCTACTTAACCGACCTCCTTCACCTGTAGAAACCTATAATGATCTCGATGGCTCCCTTGTCAATTTCTTCCGTGTCCTTCGTGACCATACTGAAGAGTTAATCAAGGCGATAGCCTTGACCCCTTTTTCACGGGAAGAGTTTTACTGGGCTGTCGTGGATGAAACACCTCCTTCAGACATCGAAAGGGCAAGACGGTTTTTCGTGAGAGCGAGGCAAACTAGGACTGGTTTGGCACAAACTGCCACACTAGGGCGATGGGCGAATTGCAAAAATACGAGTCGTGCTGGCATGTCAGGTGTAGTTTCCCGGTGGCTCGGCAGCATAGAGGATTTACCCGAAATAGCGGCAAGATTATTACGTGTTCAAATCGAGAACCGCCCAGCGCTTGATGTCATACGTTTGTACGATGATAAGGATACCTTATTCTATTGTGACCCTCCCTATATTCACTCATCCCGAGGCGATTCCAGTGCCTATGCTTATGAAATGGACGAGGAAGGGCATCGTACCTTGGCTAAAACCCTTCACCATTGTAAAGGAAAGGTTGCGGTCTCTGGCTATCGTTGTGACCTAGCGGACGAGATTTACAACGGTTTCAGCTTGTATGAGGCCCCAGCAAAAACATGTCACTCTGTAAAGGAACTGCGCCAAGAGGTAGTCTGGACAAACTGGTAGAGGGTCAGGGTTATCGTGCCACTCAATTATGAATCGGCAAGACAACTCCTTGAGTCAACATTTACCCAAGCTGAAGCAGACTTTGCCACAGGGGTTGTTCCTGCCACTGATGCAGTCTTTGCACAGGCTTGCGGCCCAATATTTACCTCGCAAACACAGGCATATCGTGAGGGTCTCATCGGTTGCATATTAGCACGGATTCAAGACAGAAACATCAATATCCGACAGCCATACATCAACCAAGGTGACCGTGCTTTCAATGGCAGAACCCTAGACCAAACGGTCATCAATCCGTTCTTACGCGCTAAACGAGTTCCAAGTTCAACAGGGCCTTACCTGAGTGCTTTCCGTCGTTCAATACAATTCATCCCGGAAACAAGGCAAGGCCTTAGAGATAAGGCAGGATATGACCAATTTCTTGTTGCGCTCGGAAGACTGGAAAACGAAACTGATGCAGAGGCCCTCTTGGGCATGTTGCGCTTTGTGCTATTAAAGTTTGTTGAATTGCGTGACGCTGCCCATGTCGCCCTGACGACTCCACATAGAATAAGCCTTGACCAGTATGATACATTGCTAACTGGCCTACTGAGCACTCCAAGTCAGGGACGTTTCCCAGTAATCCTGCTAGTTGCGACGTTCAGAGCCATTAACAGCTACTTTGTACAAAATTGGATCGTAGAGATGCAAGGAATCAACGAGGCAGATAGCCCCTCTGGTGCTGGTGGTGATATTACTATAAGAAGTGGCAATCAGACAGTCTTGGTTTGCGAAGTCACTGAGCGCTCGGTAGATGCTTCACGGGTAGTCACTACATTCCAAACCAAGATAGCACCACAACAGATTGAAGAATATCTATTCTTCGTTAGGCCATCGGCAGCATCGCTAGAAGCCCGTCAGCAAGCACATCAGTATTTTGCTCAAGGTCATGAGGTCAACTTCTTGGAAATTAAGATGTGGATACTTATGATTTTAGCTACAATGGGCCGCCGAGGACGTTCATTGTTCAACCAGCATCTTATCGAACTACTTAGTGCTGACGATATACCTCGGACAGTGAAGGTGGTCTGGAATACACAAATTGAAAGATTAATTGCTCCAGCCTGACGTTTGGGCAATTGATTATTTGTGCAGAACGGAATTATTGTGCAAGGCTGGCAAGAGGTCAGTGATCCATGTAGAACTCACTGCTAATCCAGTCTATTACTACACGGAATTGACTCATAATGTCTCTACCCAACACAGCAGGCAAGTAGAATTTGATTGTCAACTCGCGCAGGGTCTCTACCGACAAAGTAGGGACTTTCTTATCCAGCTCTGCAGGGTCGTCAGTCCACGGATACATTTTGCTTCTAAATTCGGTGGTTGCCTTATCAGATGGTTTCGCTATCTGCAGATCAAAACCAAACCCCTCTGGCTTACCATCCTCATGCTTAAATGCAATAAGCGCAGGCTCTACATAATACTCTGCTGGTCCTCCTACTCCTTTGACATCTGTCGGATTAATGAGCTGCCTATACTTTCGCAATCCAAAGATTCGTACTGCATCTCTTAGGTGCAATGATGTACGGTCAGCACCAGTGTCTGCGAACAAGACTACGCTATTTTCGATGGACAACCTAGGGACTTTTATCGTAGCACTGATGAGGGGTATTCCAGTGGATAAAACGGGGTTTGAAGGTCGGCTAGGTTTGAATAGCGTCCCTCGTATCATTCCGACCCTACAAAATCATGAAGTGTTCTGGGTCGGCCAAATAATACAACAATGTGTCGTCCCGGTGAGTTTTATTCAACTTGCTAAAGAGTTCACCGATATCCCTTGCGCACGCAGCTAGATGGCCCTTATCAACGATTATCCACTGATTCTTGTGCTTTTCCAGCAGTTTTGCATAGTTGGATTCTAGATAGTCTATGTTCTCTTTTTGTTGATCCAAGCGATTGCCTATTTTCGACATGTCACCGAAGAGCTCATTTAATTCTTCTGGTTTGATTTTGGTTACCATTGTATTTTTACCTCTGACTAGATTTTTACCCTTTTATGTCTGTAAATAAACCTTTCGGTCACAAACGTCTTTTTGTTAAAATTTATTGTTCACCTTGACCGATGACCACCACGACGTCCCGACCACACAACAACACACTAGAGGTATTAAAACTGTCCTGAAGATGAAAAATTGCCAGTGGCATCCTTGGCACAGACGCTCACGGCTTCAGCAAGATAGCAGCTAGGAGGGTACGATACCGTTAGTCATCACCTCCTTTCCTTTGTAGCCCTCTTGGGAAGGGCAAATTATTAGGATACCACACAATTATAAATATGTCAATTTCTTCTGAATATCATATCATACACTTATATGAGTGTATATACCACCTACAGGTGCAAAAGTCAAGAGGCTGGACCCCACTTTTCCTCCTCTTTCCTCATATTATGGGAAAGAGACCTTAAAAAAGCATAAAATATTCCAACAAAAACTAAAGAATTTGTTACATATTCTCAATGACCTACTCCCTCAGTAGTGTTCTCCTTCTTTGACTTTTTAGGCAACTCACCGACTTTTTGGGCAAGTGGCACTTATAAGGCAAGGCTCCCTCGACGGGAGAGGTTTGAGCTTATCCGCCTTAGGCGGATGAGGGTGAAAATGCAGCCGGTTTGTCGTTTATCTAGTGGCGGTAATAAAATTTCCAGGAGGTGAGAAAGTGAAAGTCACCGAGGATCAATGGAAGCTCATGCAAGGACACCTGGGATATACTGACAAGGAGATGAAGCTTTTCAGGCGGAATCCCAGAAATAAAGATGTCTTGTCCAGGGCTGCGGCTTTAATGAATACAACTATAATTGCGGAAGTAGTGGCATCGAACGGGTGCAATAGCCACCACAAGATTGGCGATAAGTTCTATTTCGATGGGGCAGGCAATCTTATAACCAGTATCTCTCCGAAGAGGATTTGCATCTACGCTTTAGCCTCAGTTGCCACGCTAATTTTCACATCAAATGAGCTCTTCTATGCCGGCGTTGACCCCAATGAAATGAGATTCAAGCGGGCCGGTTGCTTTGATGTAGGCGTACAATGTGGCGGTTGGGGACACATAGTTTTGGAACTGCGTGTTGAAGAACGGAAGAATCGTTGATGCAGTAAAAAGCAGGGCATTTCATAAGAATGGCTGCCCGGCCTCTTAGATACGTCGCCCCGCTTCAAAACCCTCGGCAATGGCGTCGCGGATGCGCCGCGGCTCCAGAGAATCCCCTATCACGTACACGCTCCCAAATCTTTCCTTCAGGGCGGATACCAGCCCTGAATTCGAACGGGCGCCGGCAGCCATTACGTAGGTATCAGCCCGCAGATTCCTGAGCTCCCCCGCCTCGGTCCTGACAATGGGGCCCTCGCTGTCACAGCCCTCGTACTTAACTCCGATCAGCATTTCTACTTTCTTCCGCGCAAGGTCATCGAAAAGCCTCTCCTTTATCACCGGGCCTTCTTTTGCCAGCGCCTGCTCCTTTATCTCCACTATGGTGATCTTTTTCCCGCGATCAGCCAGAAGATTGGCAGTTTCACAGCCAACCCCCTCAGCCCCGATAACCACCACATTTTCTCCCACCGCAGCCCTTCCGGTCAGCATGTCTATAGCAGATATAACCTTAGCCTTGTCCATTCCCAGGATTTCAATCTTCACTGGTGTTGTGCCCGCCGCCCAGACTACTGCATCCGGACAAGCTGCCTCGATCTTGGCTAATGTGGCCTCCTTCCCCAGCTCCACCTTAACGCCCAGCTTCTTCAGTTGAGTCTCAAAATACTCTATAAGCAGAGAAATTGCTTCCTTATGCGGGGGCACAGCCGCCGCTCTGAGTAACCCGCCCAATTGACTCTCCCTCTCCAATAAGGTTACATCGTGGCCCCTGAGCCCGGCCACCCTGGCTGCTTCCATACCCGCCGGCCCGCCACCGACCACCACCACTCGCTTGGGGACTGGGGCAGCGCTGATTTTGCACTCGCGCTCCCTGCCCACAGCGGGATTAACAGTGCATCTCACCCCGGCCTGGTTAGGGCCACCGGGGTTCATAATGGCCTGAATGATATCCTGAAAACTGGTTTCCAGACATTCCAGGCAGCCAATGCAGGGCACGATATCT
>Ga0209777_10002195_pt1 | contig 26241 bp, 15 predicted proteins | sample FrelakmetHBP12HB_FD_187147 | JGI IMG/M metagenome (GOLD analysis project Ga0209777, IMG submission 187147) | Freshwater lake sediment microbial communities from the University of Notre Dame, USA, for methane emissions studies -HBP12 HB (SPAdes)... | ecosystem: Environmental > Aquatic >... | reverse complement strand
GCGCAACAATGGCGCCAGATTGCGACTGTGCGCGGGTTTCCGCGCGGCGGGTCAGGAGACCCGCCGCGCAAAGCGATGATACGATGCCGGGGATGCCGTGTGAGTTGCGTGGTGCGGAACTCATGGTGTCGCCCCCTCGCTTTCGCCGCCGCGCTTGGCCACCTGCTGGAAGTAGCGTTTGATGAGCGTGCGGTATTCCTCCGGGCTGGCTTCCTCGGCGGCCTGTAAAATCTGGTTGCGGAGTTCGCCCGGCAGGCGGGCCCAGTCGGAGAGCTTGATGCCAAGGCTTTCGAGCTTGGCGGCGGTCGAGTTGATGCCGACCGCGCCGACGCCTTTCTTGGAGTTTGCCCCCTGCGACGGCATGCCGGGCTGCTGGCCGGCCTGGCCGGGCTTGACGCCCATGCCCTGGGCCGCGGCCATGGCCTGGCTTGCCGCCGCCGACATGGCCTGCGACGCCTGTGCCGCCGAGGCGGCCGACTGGCTCTGCGCGGCCTGGCTGGCGGAACTGAAGGCGTCGGCCATCGGCGGGCCCATCGGGCTGGAAGCGGGCGGGGCCTGAGAGGCCGCCTGGGCGAGCGCCTGGCCGACAGCGCTCAGGGCCTGCGCGGCGTTGCCGAGTTCAGCGGCGGCCTGCTGCTGCGAGCCGACGGCGCCCTGCGGCGACTGGCCGGCCATCGTCTGGCCGGCCTGGCTCTCGGCCTGGCGGGCCTGGGCGAGGGCCTGCTTGGCTTGCTGCACGTTTCCGTTTGACTGCGGCGCCATGGCCTGTGCCCGCTCGCCCAGCGCTGCGGCGTCCTTCTGGAGGTCGGCCGTCTGGGCCTGGATGGCCTGTTGCTCGGCCTGGAGCGCCTGCTTTGTCTGGTCTGCCGCAAGGGCCTGCATCTCGCGGGCGAGTTCTTGCTGGCGCTCGGCGAGGCCGGATGCCTGCTGAGCAAGTTGGGCCGTCTGACCCTGGCTCGGGCTGCCGGCTTCCTGACCGCCGGCGTGCTGGTCGCCCGTATGCTGGCCGCCGGCCTCCCCTCCGCCGGATTCCTGGCCGCTCGCGTGCGGACCGCCGGTATCTTGTCCGCCTTCCTGTCCGGCGGGCTTCTTGGCGCCGGCTTCTTGTCCGGCGGGTTTCTCGGCGCCGGCTTCTTGTCCGGCGGGCTTCTCGGCGCCGGCTTCTTGTCCAGCGGGTTTCTCGGCGCCGGCTTCCTGCCGGCCCGCCGCCTTCTCGGGCGCGTTGTGTGCGGCGGCCTGCCGGGCGACCTGTTTGTTGAGGTCCTGGGCGAGCGAGCCGAGTTCATTGCCGGCGGCGGTCGCGTGCTGGGCGGCATCGGCGATGTTGGCCGGGATGGCGTCGGCGGCTTCCTTCGCGTTGCCGGCCGCCTCCTGGCCCAACTGGGCGGGCTCCTGGCCGACCGGTGCGGTCGCCTGGGCAAGCTGTGCGGCCTCCTTCGCCACCTCGGTCTGCTCCTGCTTGAGGCGGCCCATCTGCGATTGAGCGATCTCGCCTGCCGCCTGCTTCCGTTGCGCGAGGAGCTGCTCGGTGCGTTGACGCAGGTCCTGCTGCCTTGCGGCCAGTTGCCCGGCCTGCGACTTCTCTTGCGGCGACATCGGCTTGCCGGCCTGCTGCTGGCCCTGCGGCTGACCTTGCGGTTGTTGGCCCTGTGCTTGCTGGGCTTGCGGCTGTCCTTGCGCCTGCTGGCCCTGCGGCTGTTGGCCTTGCGGTTGTTGCCCGCTCGGTTGCTGACCCTGCGGCTGCTGGCCTTGTGCTTGTTGCCCGGCCGGTTTCTCAGCGGACGGCTGCTGGCCGGCGTTTTCCTTTGCGGCGGGAGGCTGCACGCCGGTCTCGGCGCGCTGTTTGAGCGAAGTCTCCGCGGCCTTCTGTTTCTCGACGGCCTGCGCCAGGGCGCCGCCCTTGATGTTTTCGGCGGCGTCGGCCATCGGCTTGGACTGGTCGGCGGCGGCCTTGGTCTGTGCGGTGTCGCGGGCGAGCGCGGCCTGCTGTGCGGCGAGGTCCTTGAGGGCCTGATCGATCTGCGACAACTGGCCGAGGCGGTTGGTGTCCTGCGCGAGGGCCTGCTGCTCCTTCTGGAGCTTGCGGGCCTCGGCGGCGAGGTCTTTAGCGCGGGCCTGGTCCTGCTGCAACTGGGCCTGCTTGGCGGCCGCCATGTCCTTGACGAGGTTGCCTACGTCGCTGGAGACCTGCGACTCGGACTTCTGCCAGTCCGGCGCATTGGCCTCCTGTGCGGCCATCTCGGCCTCGGCCTTGGCGGCGGCGAGGTCCTCCTGGCGCTCGGCCAGGTCCTGGAGCGACTGGGCAAGGCGGGCGATGTCGGCCATCTCCTTCAGGAGCTTCAGCATCTCCTCGACGATCTGGATGGCGCGGTCTATGTGAGTGTCCGTCTGCGTCGCCAGGCCGGAGCGCTCATTGAGCGTTTCGACGAGCTTGATCTGGCCCGACTTGTCGTGGGCGCCGTCGACCTCGGTCGTCAGGGCGGCCATCTTCGGGGCAAGGCCCTCGAACGTGCCCTCGATCACCTTGGGCGTGATTTCGGCAACGGTGTCCTTGGCGATCCCGAGGTGGCCGCGCATGCGCTCCAGCCGCTTCGTTGTCTCTTCGGCCAGCGCCTGGAGCTTGGCCGGCTCGTTCTTCAGGGGCACGGAGTCCTTCTTGGATTCCTTGAGCTCCCTGAGGATCTTTTCGAGGGCCTTGCGGATGGCCTCGATCTCGCTCTCCAGGGCCTGCATGGCGTACGTGGCGGCAGTGATGTCGAGTTCGACCGTCACGGTTTCGGAGCGGCCTTCCTGCGGCCCCTTGAGATTGCCGGGGAGGTTGTCAACGGCCCCGAGGTGCAGTGTGAACTGCCGCGCTCCCTGGAGTGGCAGCTTGGCCAGTTCGAGCATGGTCTCTCCGGCGGCGGCGCGCAGGGGCTTGTCCGTTTCAGCCGGGAGCGGCACGGCGACGGCCTTGTGCTTGCGCGAATCGGTTTCAATGGCGAAGGCGGCGCTCGCGATGCCGAAGTCGTCGGTCATCGTGTACGCCAGCGGCAGGTGGTCGGTGGGCTTGAGGCGGAGCTTCTTGTTATCGGGCGCCAGGAGCTTGACGACGGGCGGCAGGTCGGGCGTGGCCTCGATGAGGCGGTCGCCGCTGGAGTTGGCGAAGTCGAACTCGTCGGTCAGTTGCAGGGTCCAGCGGCTCTTGAGTCGCGGCGTGAGCTTGACCTGGAACTTGCAGACGTTCGCGCCTTCGGCGGCGTCGGCGATCTCGACGCTGGAGCCCTTCGGCGTCTGACCGCCGATCTGGAGTTGGGCCGCCTTGATGGGCTTGTTGGTGAAGGCCGAGACCGTCACGACGGTGCCGGCAACGGCCTTGATCTCACCCGTGCTGTCGGGGTCGGTTCGCGGCTCGCGTTTCGTATACGCCGGATATTCGTAGCGGACTTCGAGGCGTTTGACGACGGGCGGCGGGACGACCGTCACGGTGAAGTACTTGCTCAGCGCTTCGCCGGCATGGATGCGGTAGCGGAAACTCTCGGCGCCCGGCGGACAGGTGAGCGTGAACCGCGGCTCGCCGGCCTCGCCGGGGGGCAGGGCGGTCATCGCCTCGGCGGCTTCCGAGCCGTCGGGGAGGAGTTTGCGGAACTGGGCCTTGCTGACGGCGGTGTTCGCCACGGCCACTTCGACCTCCAGGCGCTGGCCCTCGAGGATGCGGGCGTCGCCGGGGGTGACGCGGAGCATGTCGGCCGAGACGTTCGGCAGGTTCAGGTACGGCGCCACGGCCCGGACCAGCAGCCGCTGGGCGTTCGGATAGAGGCCCAGGAGCAGGGCGATGACCAGCACGGTCCCGCCGGCGGCCAGGAGAAACGGCCGGGCGGCCTTTAGCGGAATCTCGGTTCGCGGCCGCATGTGTGCGGCATCGCGGGTCGCCTCTTCGGCCAGAGCCCCGATGAGCGCCTCGGAGCCGCGGATTTCGGGCATGTCGCGGCTTGTCAGCAGTTCCACCGCCGAACTCAGGCGTTCCTGGAGTTCGGGGTGGCGGTCTTCGACCGACCGCGCGATGCCTGTCAGCGTGATCGTCTTCGCGAGCGGCAGGATGAGGAACCACACGGCCGAGGCGACCGTCAGCGCAAGGGCCGAGAGCGTCAGCAGCCACCGCACCACGTCTGAGAAGAGCACCACGCTTGCATCAATCGCCATGATTGCCAGCAGCGCCCCGACGGCCGTCGCGACGACGGCCGAGACGCCGCGCAGCAGAACGACCTCGCGTATGCGGCGGATGAGGTGCTTCAGCGCCCGGGCGATCGCTTGCGGCACGGCGCCGGCCGGTTTGTCGGACGAATTCGGGATCATGCCAACCCCACTTTCTTCCGCAGGAGCCACTCGACCGTGGCCAACAGGACCATTATGACGAGCAGCGGCCATGAATCCCACAAGACATATTCACGAGGTTCACGCAGGACCTCGGTCGGTTTGCCGAGTGAGGCGAGGATGCGGTCGGCGTGGGTCGGGTCGGCGACGCTGCCGCCCGTCAGGCCCGCCAGCCGCGCGAGCATGCCGCGGTCGGGGGCCAGTTCCGCCTGTTCCGCCCAGGCGGACGGCTCGACGACAAACTCCGCGACGGCCCTGCCCGCGTTCTGGGCGGCCAGGATCGGCCGCGCTGCCGGCGAGTCGAGCTCCATGCGATAATTGCCGGCTGGCAGTTCGCCCACTTCGGCCGCGTAGATGCCGGGCGAGTTTTCGAGGTACTGGAGCTTGCGGTGCAGCACTAACTGGTCGCCGGTGAAGACGTTGACGGCCACGTCGTCGCTCGTGATGGGGGTGAAGTCCTTGCGGGCCAGCCGCGCACGCGCCCGCACCGGCATATCGGGCGAGTAGCGCGAGCGGTCGGTCCCGATGCGGATCGTCTCGGTGCCCGCCCCCAGCTTGTTTGCCGTCGCCCAGCGGAGCACCTGTCCCCAGAACCGGTGGTGGTACGGATCGCCGGTGCGGTACCGCAGCCGCCACGTGTGGTCGAAGCCGAGGAACATGACCTGGCCCATGGCGGCGCTGTTGTAGGCGATGAGGGCGTTGGTGCGCTCAAAGTCGCGCCGCAGGCGAAGCACCTCGTCTGTGACGGGCTCGGCGGGCGGCGCGCCGGCCGCCGCCTTCTTCGGCAGGAAGTCCGGCGGCGAGGGGGGCACCGCGTACGCGAGCACCGTCGCCCCTTCCTTGGCATGGAGGATCTCATGACGCCAGTAGATGTCTGGGACGGCGTCCCAGATATCCTGGCTCGCCTCGACCGAAGTCTGCTGGCGCATGATGACGCTGTCGCGCCCTTCGGCCGTCAGGGCGATCCGGAAAGCCTTCTCCGGCCCGGCCAGGATCGCCTTGTCTTCCTTCTTGAAGACGACCGGCAGGATGTCGGCCAGCGGCGTGCCGGCATAGGCGTGCGGCATGTAGAGCGGGCCCGAGACGACGATGAGGGCGCCGCCGCGCTCGGTAACGAACCTCTGGAGGATCCGCAACTGCTCGGGGCCAAGGTACTTCGGCGAGACGTCGCCAAGGATGATGACGTCGAACTTCAGCCACTCCAGTTCGTCTTTCGGGGGCAGGTTGGCCTCGATGTCGTCGATGGGCCGCCCGGCGGAAGCCGCAACCTTGGGAGGCTGCGTCACGCCCTCGATCCGGTCAGGCTCCAGCAGCACGTACTGGAGGCGGACCGTCCGGTCGCGGCCGCCGAAGAGGTTCTTGAGGTACCGGAACTCCCATCGCGGCCGCTCGTCGATGAGGAGCAGCTTGATCCGCTCGTCGGAGACGTTTACGGAGATCGGGTACTGGTTGTTACTGGCGAGGACCTCGCCCTCGAACTTCTGGACCTCGACGCGGTAGTGGTGCAGGCCGGCCGTCTCGGGCTTGTCGGCCAGTTCGACGCGGGCGCGGTAGCTGTCGGTCGGGATGCGCTCTGTGCGCGAGTCGACCGTCTTGTCGCCGTCGAGAAGAGAGACCTTGGCGTCGCGCCCGGCCAAGCCGTCGAGCTTCAGTTGGACGGCGAACTGTATCTTGTCCTGCGTGGCGACGGTCTCCGGCGCCGTGACCGCGAGGATGCCGGCGTCGATGGGCGGCCGCTCGCCGCCGAAGACGACCGAGGAGACCGGCACCTGGTTCGCCCCGAGGCGCTTCACGAGCGGATCGACCGCCTTGGCGGCGTTGTGGCGCCCGTCCGTCAGCAGGAGGACGCCGGAGAGTTGCTTGTCGGCCATCTCACCCATGACCTTCTCGATGGCGGTGGCCATGTCGGTTTGCTGCTGCGCGGCCGGCAGGGCCGCGGCATCGACGGCCGGGTTCTCATCGGGCCTGTACGATGCAGCCCACTGCCGGGCGTCTTCCTCGACGGGGGCCGATGCAAACGTGTAGAGCTTGACGGAGTATCGGTCGGCGAGTTGTGCGAGCAGGCTCTCGCCGCGCGTGCCCTTCTCGGCGTCCACGACGGGGCGGCCGAGCAGCACGTCGCAGGCGACGGCGAACCGCTTCTTGGTGGCCGTGGCGTCGACGCGGGCCTTGATGTCGGCGGCCAGCGCGCCGTAGGCGATCTCGTCGAGCGTCTCACCCGTGGCCGCGACGCGGGCCGTGATGTCCGCCAGGTCCGCGATGGTCTGCCGCAGGGTCTGCACAAGGCGGCCGTGCTCGCGTTGGAGGTTGTTGGCGTTGTCCTTCGCGGTCAGGCTGACGGCCTCGCGCAGGCGGTCGCCGACCTGGGAGCCGAGGCGTTTGCGGACGTCGTCGAGGCGGACGATGGCGTCGGGCGTCAGTTTCAGTCCCGGCGTGCCGGGATTGGAGTCCATGGGTTTTGCGAGGGCCGCCAGTTCTTCGGTCACCCGCACCCCGGCCGCCTCGAACGAGCGCTGGAGGCTCTCGCGGCGGCCCTGGAGCTGCTTCTGACGCTGGTCGGTCGCGGCGGAGGAGATCGAGGCCAGCCAGTCGGCCTGGGCGGCGATGTCGGCGCGGACCTTGTCCAGGCCGTCGGCCACGACGTCCAGGGCATACGGCCGGCGCAGGCCCGGCACGGCAAACTTCTCGGCCAGGCGCATCTTCTCCGATGCTCCGAGCTGCGAGTCGGCGATGTACATCGACGCCGAGTTGTCGACCAGAACGGCGACGAAACGCTGGATGGTCTTCTCCAGGGTCCACGGCCACACGGGCTGGGCGAGCATCACGATGACGAGGGCCACCAGCGCGACCCTCAGAGCCGCCAGCGCCAGGCCCGCCCGGCGCGAGACGGTCAGGCGCTCCATGGCGTAGAGCGCCAGAACGACCTCAACGGCCGTCGCCCCCAAAAGCGCGATCGGCCAGATGGGCCAGTTCGTTGCCAGCACGAGGCCACGCTGGACGGCCTGCGACACGGCCATCACGGCCGCAAAGCCCACGGCCACGCGAACGGCGAAGCCGAGGACCCATCCCCGGCGCGTTGCCGCGCGGCCCGTCAGCCGGTGCGCGATCAGCCATGCGGCGATGGCGGCGACGCCGAGAAGATAGACGACGGCGGTCGGGACCGCCGCAGGCAGCACGTAATGTTGTTCGGTCGCCAGTATCATGTCTTGGACGCGGGTTCCTGTGACGGTACGGAGAGCAGGCTTCTGGCCCGCTCGCGGAACGTTTGAACGTCGACCGACGACGGGCCGAACGAGACGGCCTCAACGACATGCAAGCGGCGCTGCATGGCGATCCAGCGCGTCAGGCCGATCTCCGCCAGCAGCACCACCAGCAGCGCCACGGCCAGGTACTTCCACATCTCTTCGCCGGGGACCTGCCCCGTGACCGCCGAGATCATGTCGCGGGTGCTCCTGGCGACGAAGAGCGTCACGTACTTTTCGGCGGCCTCGTACTGCGCATCGGTCAGTGCGACGAGGCGGCTTTCCTCGGCGTCGCCCAGGACGACGAACGGCAGGCCCTCCTTCGTGAGCGGCGGCACGGCGTAGAGCTCCGCGGCCTTCTTCGGCAGGACCACGCGATACAGCCCCGGCTCGTAGGTGCCCGAGAACGTCACGCGAAGCCCCGCGGCGGCGCCCGCGACGGATGCCCCGACGCGCTGGCCCGACGGGGTGAGCACGTCGACCGGCTCGCCGTCGAGCGGCATCTGGCGGGCGCGGTCGGCCTCGCGCTTGGCGATCTCGGCGGACTTCCACGGCAGTTGCACGATGAACTCCGAGCCCGGCCGCACGTTCGTCTCCAGCAACGTCGGCGCCGCAAGGTAGTACGCCAGTTCGTGCACCAGGGGCACGTAGCACTTGAGCGACGGCAGGTTAGACTCGCGACGGTCAAGCGAAACGGCCGTCATCGCGACGTAGCCTTTGCCGACGCGACGCTCCACGAGCAGCGGGTCGCCAGTGTCCAGGCGGGCCCCGATGCTCACGTTGCGGTCCTTCTGGTCGGCCTCCAGCGTCCACCAGGCCGTGACCAGTGCCCGCTCGGCGTCCGACTGCGTCGGGTCGGGCAGCAGGGCCAGGGCAGGGTGGTTGAAGGTCTTCAGGCCCAGCCGCGCGGGCGAGTCGGCCATGGTGCGGCGTTTGCCGAAGGCGGCGGGCATGAACGGTTCGCCGCCCTCGCCCATCCAGGCGTTGTAGAATGTGGGGACGATCTTGTCTCCCGCGACCACGAGCAGGCCCCCGCCTTCCTGCACGAACGCCTTGAGGCCGGCCGCGGCCGCCTGCGGCAGTTGCGAGACGTTGGCCAGAATGATGAGGTTGTACTGCCGTAGGTCTCCGGCCGACGGGATGTCGGTTGCCGCAACGGTCTTTGTGGCGACGAGGCGGCCGAGTTTGTCGGGCGGCTTGGCGCCCGCGGCGTCCTTGGGCTTGTCGGCGGGCGGCGCGCCGTCGGCCGGTTCCTCTTCCGCCGGCGCCAGCGCGATCTCGATGAACGCCGCGGCGCCGTCGAGCGGGCGCGACGACGGGTCGCCTTCGACCACGAGGACCGGCATCTTATCGACCGCCTCCACGACGCGGACGGCCGTGTTGTCGGCCGGCATCTCGTCTTCGCTCAGCACCTTGGCCGACACGACGTGCAGGCCGGGCCGGCCGAACAGGTGGTCGAACCGCACCGTCTCGGCCGCGCCGGGGACCATCTCGATCACCTCTTGGCGTGCGGCCGCTGCGCCGTCGACCGAGAGCTCAATCGAGAGCGGCTCGACGACGGTCGTTCCGGTGTTGGCGACCGTCACGTCGATCCGCACCGGCCGGTCGGTGCCGATGACCTTGCGGGAGAACCGGACGTCTCCGATCGCCACGTTGCGCAGGGCGCTGGGCAGCGCGAGTGTGCGGCAGACGATCTCGGGCGGCACGGGGAAGTCCTTCAGGCCGGACGCCAGGAACTGCCAGCGCGACTGGTTGCCGGTGTCCCAGCCGACGTTCTGGCCGTCGGTGATGAGGACGATTTTCTTGGCGGGGTTGCGGCCCTGCGCCAGCGAGTTGCCGGCGGCGATGAGCGAATCTATGACGCGCATCGAGCCGCCCGTCGGCGCGAGTTTCTTCAGGGCGTCCAGCAATTCCTTGCGGTCGGCCGTCGGGTTTGCCAGCACCGGCCGCGGCACGGGCCCGGCGACGAGGATGCTGACGGCGTCGGCCGGGCGGCAGGCATCGATGACATCGCGGGCTTCCTGGATGGCACGGTTGAAATTCGTCTGACCGTCGACGGGGACCGTCATAGAGGTCGATCCGTCGATGAGTATGGCCACGTCGCGCTCGCCGCCGGCGAGGCTCCACCGCTTCGACTGGAGGTAGCTCTCGACGGCCGTCGCGCCGACCGAGCCGGCGAAGAGCGCCCCGGCCGCGCACAGCAGGAGCCACCGCGTCCGCCGCCTCGACCAGACCGCCGCCGCGATGCCCGCGCAGACGGCCGCCGTCAGGATCGCCGGCAGGACGATCGCCCACGGAATGATCGACCGCGTAGGCACGAACAGCCGCGCCATCGCCAGCACCAGCAGCGCGAGCGCCAGGCACCGCAGGGCCATCAGGATGATCTCTTCGATGAGTATGCGCCGGCTGCGCGAGGTGAGCGATTCCATGAGGAACCGCATCGCCCCCCAGTCAACCAGCGTGGCCTTCTGGCGGTTCAGGAGGTGGATGAGGATCGGAATCGCCACCGCCACGAGGCCCCAGAGAAATATCTGCTCGAGTGGATACACTCGTTATCCTTTCGTCCTTCCTCGCCGATTCGCCAAATAGTGCGCCAAGGCCACGTCGAAACTCCGCTGGGTCGTCAGCGGCACATAATCAATGTCCATCTCGCCGCAGCCCGACTCGATCTTCTGGATGAACTTGCGGACGCGGTCGAGGTACTCCGCCCGCACCGACCGCGGGTCCAGTTGCACCCGCCGCGTGTCGAGCTCCAGGTCCCTGAAGAGGCTCCACCGGTCGAACGGAAACGTCAGTTCCTCCTCCGCCATCACGTGCAAGAGCAGCACCTCGTGCTTGCGGTACCGGAAGTGGTGCAGTGCGTTCAGGATATCCTCGGCGTTGTCGAAGAGGTCCGAGATGATGACGATGAGGCCCCGCCGGTGCGCCCGCTCGGCGATGTCGTGGAGGATGGGCGCCAGGGCCGTCTCGCCGCCGGGGCTGGTGTCGGCCAGTTCCTGGAGGATCACCCTGAGGTGGCTCACGCGGGCCCGCGACGGAATGTACCGCCGCACCTTCGTGTCGAACGTCACGCAGCCCACCGCGTCTTGCTGGTGGATCATCAGGTGCGCCAGCGACGCCGCAAGGTACTGCCCGTACTGGAACTTCGAGAGCGGCTTGCCGTCGTGCGTGGCCGCATGCTGGCCGACGTAGCGCATCGAGCCGCTGGCGTCCAGCAGGATGACCGCCCGCAGGTTCGTCTCCTCGATGTATTGCTTTATGTAGTAGCGGTCGCTCTTGCCGAAGACGCGCCAGTCCAGGTCCCGCGTGTCGTCGCCGGGCACGTACTGCCGATGCTCGGCAAACTCCACCGAGAACCCCTTGTACGGGCTCTTATGCCGCCCCGCGATGAACCCCTCGACCACGCCGCGCGCCAGCAGTTCCAGCCGGTGGATCTTCGCCAGTGCGTCCGGGTCCAGCAGGCGCATGTACGTCGGTTTCGTGCCGCGCTCCAGCATCGCCAGTGTTGCTCCTCAGTTGGCCAGCACCACGCGCTTGTGTAGTGTCTCACTCAGATTGCACATTATCCGAGGCACTGGGTGCCACGGCTGCGCTGTTTGCAGCCGTGCGCTGCGTCGAACGGCGGCACGGTTGCTGAACGGCGCAACCGTGGCACCCGATACCATAATATGTGCGATAATTCTGTGGCACTACGCTAGCGCGGCAGGTCAGGAGACCCGCCGCGCAAACCGCTGGCCGGCGATCTCCTATCATGCGAGGTTCTTCTCGATGGCCGGCTTGATCTCGGCCAGCAGGCGACGGACGACCTCATCCGCGCTTATGCCCGCGGCCTCCGCGTTGAACGTCGTTATCACCCTGTGCCGCATCACGGGCAGCGCGATCGCCCGCACGTCTTCCGTGGTGGCGTGGTAGCGGCCGTGGAGGATCGCCCGGGCCTTGGCGGCCAGGATGAGGTAGATGCCCGCGCGCGGCCCGGCGCCCCACTGCACCAGTTCGCTCACAAAGCCCGGCGCCTCGGGCGTTCCGGGGCGCGACGACCGCGCGAGGTCCCGCGCGTACTGGAGGACGTGGTCGGCCACCGGCACGCGGCGGACGATATCCTGCAGGCGCAGGATGTCCTCCCCGGTGAGCGTCACGTCGAGTTTGGCCGCGTACGTGCCCGTCACCTGCTTGATGATGGCCAGTTCTTCCTGGGCCGAGGGGTAATCGACCGTGATATTGAACATGAAGCGGTCGAGCTGCGCCTCGGGCAGCGGATACGTGCCTTCCTGCTCGATGGGGTTCTGCGTGGCCAGGACGAAGAACGGCTCGGGCAGCGTGTAGGTGGTCTCGCCCGCCGTGACCATGTGCTCCTGCATGGCCTCCAGCAGCGCCGCCTGCGTCTTGGGCGGCGTGCGGTTGATCTCGTCCGCCAGGATCATGTTCGAGAAGATCGGCCCGTGGAGGAACCGGAACACGCGCTTGCCCGTGGTCCGGTCCTCTTCCAGCACGTCGGTGCCCGTGATGTCCGACGGCATCAGGTCCGGCGTAAACTGTATCCGCTTGAACGAGAGGTGCAGCAGTTGCGAGATCGTGCTCACGAGCAGCGTCTTCGCCAGGCCCGGCACGCCCACCAGCAGCGCGTGGCCGCGGCAGAAGACGGCCACAAGCACCTGCTCGATGACCTCGCTCTGGCCCACGATGGCGCGGCCGAGTTGCTCGGTCATCCGCTTGTAGGCGACGTTCAGGCTCTTTACGGCCTCAAGGTCGTCCGTCTTCGAAATCTGCGGGGCGAGCGCGGCCTTGGCCGCACCGGCGGGGGGAATCGCTGACATGAATCGGCCTCCAAAGGTGCACGGCGTCCGTAAGTGCGCAGCCGGACGCGCGAGGCGGCGATGGGAACCCGTTGCCCCCATGACCCCTCAATAAGAATCTAACCGGCCCTGTGGCCAAAGGTCTCGCCTGAATTGACGCCTGCGGCCGGCGGGAAAACGCGGGAAATCGCGGGGGGCGGGTGTAGCCCCAACGGGGCGGCGGGGGCGAGGGGGCACAGTATCAGCCTGGCTGTTGACTTCCGCCCAGCCCATCCGTAACCTATCGCCTCGCCAAAGAAAAGGACCGGAAATATGGAGGCTACCCCAGTTAGCGAAAGGTAATGCGGCCGATGCTTGGAAATAGGGGCAGGCGTTCCTATATTCTCTGGCGTCTGCCTACCCCAGGCTTGGATCGGTGATGCCTGCGCCATGTTGGCACTAGCGGAAGGCCTGTAACTACGATAGGCTTAACGGCATGATCCGGTATCGAGACACAGGTGCACCTGGCAGCGAAATCTGCCCAGGCCGGTGGTTTGACGAGAACCTCGTAGAGGGGATACGCTCTTTCCGCTGCCAGTTTGGTTTTTTTCGCTTTGGCGCCATCCGAAAGTACGGCGACATACTGCGCCAATTGGCTGCATCAGGCGGAACCGTTAACATCGTCCTCGGCTCCAACGCCACTGACCCGTTGACTGTCCAAGACGCGAAGGAACTTGTTCGGCTGTTCAGCGAAGGCGATGCCGCGCATCTTACCACCGTTGCACTCGGCAATGCCCTCTTCCATCCGAAAGTGGCCCACATCGTGCGGGCCGATGGGACCGCCCGCGCAATCGTCGGGTCGGCAAACATGACCGAGCAGGCATTGGGCACGCACATTGAGGCCTGGGTGGAGTTGGAGTCCGGGGTGGCCCTCGCGGACCAAGCCCTAAGCGACATCGCCACCGCAGTTGATCGGTGGCACACCGTGACCGAAAACGGTGTCTACCAGATCCGCACAGAAGCGGACATCGAGAGTCTGCTTTCGCAAGGGATCATCATCGATGCGGCTACCCGCCGCGCCAGGGCGGCCGCCTCCTCTGCGGGCAGATCGGGGGCTTCTGGACGCGGAAGCCGCCGTGCAAGGTGGCGGCCTCCTGTTGTGACTGAGGATTCGCCGCCGGAGGGTGAGGGTGAAACGCCTGCGATTCCCGAAGCTCCAGATGCGGCTGCGACGGCGGTTGGCCGCATCGTATTGCGGTGGAGCAAGAGGCTATCGAAAAGCGACGTCAATAAGAACGCCAAGAACATTCGGAACCTGATGTCGTTGACGAAGGCCGACCTGATCGATGATCTTGATTACTTCCGCAACGAATTCTTCCCAGAGGTGGCATGGAGGTCCGTTCCGATCAGTGGTCATCCTTCGGAGATTGCGGACGTGGTTTTCAGCGTGAAAGTACCGCGAAAGAAGACCCGTCGTTTCACTCTGGAAGTCGTACATGCCCCGCATCGCGAATCTGGACAACACAACTACCATACTTCGATTCGATGGGGGCCACTGGCAGGGGAACTTAAGAAGGCCCGCGGCACAGGGTACACGGGGTACTGGGCTGTCCTAGAGAAGCACGACACGGGTGAGTACAGTCTGACGATCACAGCGGACGAACCGGCTCGCAAGTTCATCGGATAGTCTGACCAGATAGCACGGCGCATTAAATCGCCGCGCCCCCGTTTTCTGATTCCTCTTCTTCTGCACACGCCGTTCTCTGCCGGCGATGTCTAAGCCGTGTCCACGCCTGTAGCAAGTCCTCACAGTCCGCCTTTGAAAAGCCCATTGGGGCCAGGATTGTGGCATCCTGCGCCGCGAGAAGGTCCTCGGGGCCTGGGCCCGACCTAACGGATTTATCCAGGTGCCGGAGCGTATTGCGCGACAGCTTGGCTACAGGCACAAGCAGTTTCTCGATCTCCGAAGGGACAAGTTCGAGAACGCCGCCTCCGTAGTGCCGGCCTTCGAGTTCGGCAGTCAGGGCGGTTAGGCTGTTAACGAAAGAAGAAACCAGATCGGATGCGTTTACGGCCGTGGGCGTGATCCGATACGCCGTGTCAGTAGTGAAAGCCCTGTATTGATTTAGCACCATTCTCGGAAAGTGATGCGACCGCTTGAGCATGGCAATCGGCGCGGCATAAACGGAGGGAACGGTATACCACGGCGACCTTATGCGGCACTTATATCGCCGATGGAGATTCTGTTTCTCGCCGAGCTTGATGTAACGACGCGCTCTCTCTGATAATTGAGCGAACAGGGCCTCCTGGAACCAGATGAAATTGGACGGCAACCCGTTCTTGCGGTTGTCCTCGTGCGCCTTCTTGTCGTAGATGACACCTGCAACGTGCTGGCTGCGCCCGAACATCGGATGCGCCCACTGCTCAAGCCCGTGCTCGGCCACAACGCAATCCGGCACCAGGAAAAACTCGTTCGCACCGGTGACGATTCCGACATCTACCGTGGCTATGGTTTTGAATGGGTGCACATCGGGGTGCTCCGCAAGTCGGCGCAGCAATGACCTTTCGTGTGACGTGAGGAGCGCCACCATCCACTTGCCGTTCATCTCCCTTCCTGGCAGGTACTGGCTCCCGGAAAAGTACTCGCTGGCTTTCCCATTGAGTGTGTCGCGGCCTTTCAAGGGAGCCACCGATATTTCCGCAACACCGGGGCCGGAGTGATCGCGCCTCTCAGCCAGGAGCAGAACAACCCCCTGGAGGGTGTCGCTGAACCAGATGTCATCCGGGTCCAGAATGAGAATCCTGCTGCACTCCTTCAGCAGAAAATCCCGAAGCGGACGCGCGTGCAGGACATGTAGAATCTCGGCAGGCACGACCATTGCCAGTCGTCCTCCGGGCCGCAACTGAGCGATTGAAGCGATAACAAACGGCACCCAGGCGTTGGTGTGCTTTGTGAAGGGCAAGCCGAAGTGCTCGAATACCTGTTGGGAATGGGCCTGCAACTGCGGCTCAAGATACTGGTAGCGGATGAAGGGAGGGTTGCCCAAGACAGCGTCGAATTCCGGAGGTCCGGAAAGCCTTGGAAGAGACCATCTCAGGAAGTCGTCAACCAAAACCGAGATCTCAAACCTCCTCGTGCTCTGTGCCCTATCGCATGCCTTCTTCGCCTCCGAAGGAAGAATCTCGCACGCGCACATTCGCCGCAGTCCAGAAGGATTGAGGTCAGCAACCGCCTGAATAAACGCACCATCGCCGCACGAAGGCTCAAGAACCGCCTTAGGTTTTTTCTCCAGGACCCAACGAGATAGGAACAAGGCTATGTCCGGCTGCGTGTAGTACCCGCCACGAAGCTTCTGCTCGGACTCAAGCACCTTGAAATTCATGCTTTTCTATCCTTGTTGCCGACGGCTATTCTGCGAATCGCCCGTGAAGAGTGAAGGGTTACGGCCGTCGGACGGCGGATAAAGCGTCGCCGCATATGCCTGAATGCGCTCCACGTCTTCGTCGGTGAATACCCGCCACCCGTTCCTGTCGCGATGTACTTCATCGACGCGGCCGGAGAGAAGCCACCGCTTGAGCGTGATTGGTGCCACGTCGATAAGTTTGGCGACTTGAGATAGGCGGTACTTTGCCATGGCATCCCCGTATCAAGGCACGTCAGCGTCCGTATCAAGGCGCATCATTACCCGTATCAGGCCGTATCTTAGGTGGCACTGGGCACGCTGTCAACGGAATTCCGTGATCCCAGAGTCTGGCCACCCTTGAAGGCTGGAGTGTGGCCTTGTCATCCCGAAGGGCAACCATGATTCGCCATTAGCCAGGCTTGTCAAGGCCCTGCGAGTTACGTTGTTTTAGCCCCGAACCGGGGCGCAAGATGGTAGCCCAGGACGTGAGTCCTGGGTACGCGAAACGGCCGCAATTCCTCTCTCCTTTTTGTGCAGCCCCGGCGGGGCGAAAGAAACTTTTTCGCGGGAGGCGCCCACTCTGCCGCCCCTGCCGGGGCCGGACGGTCGCGCGGCTCCGGACCGCCCGCACGAAGGCCCGTCTCACGGGTGCGGCGTAATGGCCAGAACGGCGATCTCGTTCTTCTCGCGTCCGTAGCACCAGAAGATTCGGTATGCTTCCGGCGTGTGTTGTTGGGCGTAGGCCTCGAACACCTTGGCGTTGGGGTCGAAAGGGTTTTCGAGCGAATCGTACGGATGGGTTTGCAGGCCGGGGTGTCTGGGATCGCCGGCGAGGAGCAAGAGCGTCTTCTTGACCTGCTTGAAAAGCCCTTCCTGCCGAGATGATTTTTGGGCGCCCGTCTCGGTGCGCGTCTCCGCTGTCTTGAGGGCCGCGGCCTGGAGTTCATCATACTGTCGGCGGGCCGTCACCGTCAGCCGCAGGGTGAACATCAGCGGTCGTCCTCGGCCTGGTCCGGACTGCTATCGGCCTTGAGGTCAGGGGTCTCGGCAAAGCGGCCGGCGCGGGCGTCCTCAATACCCTCCCGAACGGCTTTCAGGGCCTTGGGGTTCTTGTAAAGCCATGCCTCGCGCGCCGGGACCGCCTCGGCAGGCACGATCTCCAGAGCACCGTCATCGCGCTCCCGCACAATGACCAGGCTGTTGGCGTACTTCGGGCCGAGCGTAAGACGGCCGCGGGCATCAACGGTTTTCGTGGTCATGCTTGCCTCCTCCCTTATAGTATACCCATATCGGGCATAAGGGCAAGTAGGAAATAGGGGAAGTGGGGTTTGGGGGCGCGGGCTGTCCGCGGTTCCCGACCTCCGCTGTCGACAATCGTGTTGTTTTTTCGCAACATCCGAGGGCGGGCGGCATCGCTGTGAAAAAAGTAACGCTGTAAGTGTTTTTGGAACACCACAAGGTATGTATATGATGAGAGCGCCAAAAAGGCGAAAAAAGAGCAAAACACTATCAAGTTCTATCAAAACAGTGCTCAAAAGTGCTAAATTCGGTACACTTTTCGCCTTACCCATCTTAACATTTCACCCCTCCAACCCCTCTGGCGCTAGCGCCAGGGCCGTTTTGACCCTCCAAAAGGGGCAAAAACGCGGCGCGCCGCTCTAATAATCCCATTTGGCAATTTAGGCAAGCGCGACTTACGTCAACGGTAAAAAAGGGGAACAGGGAACGGGGAACAGGGAACAGTGTTGCGAAAAAACAACATCCCCAAAAAGGGGGGGAACAGGGAACGGGGAAACGGGGAACTGGACAACGGCAAAACGGCAGGACAGGAAGTTCAAAGTTCAAGGTTCAAAGTTCAAAGTGAAAGGCGAACGGCACAACGGCAAGGCGGGGGCGAAAATCACGCGACGCCCAAAATATTTTTCGTGCAATATCCCCCCGAGAAGCGTATTAATCTATAGAGGCGGGAACCGGTTCTTTATCCGGGGCGTTTGGGGCTGTTGGGGCTGCCTCGGATTGGCCGCATGGGGTAGGTCATGGCCAAAGCCATTGCCGCAATCGCGGGGGCATTCGAGCACGCGGGGCGTCGCGGGGCCGCCACAGATTACGACGTTTCCCTGATGCTCGCATTCCAGCGCGGCGACGAGGTCGCATTCCAGGAACTCGTCGAGCGCAACCACGCCCGCGTCATCGGCCTCGTCTACCGCTTCGTCGGCGACGCCACCGATGCCGAAGACCTGGCCCAGGAAGTGTTCCTTCGCATCTACCGTGCGCGCCTCAATTACAAGCCCACCGCGAAGTTCTCGACGTGGATGTTCCGCATCACGGCCAACGTCAGCCTTAACGCCCTGCGATCTCGCGCCAGCCGCCGCGACGACGTCTCCATCGACCAGATGGCCGACATGCACGACGGGCCGCGAGCCATCCTCGACCCCGATACGCACACTCCCGACCACGAGATGCACCAGGGCGAGCTCCAGACGCAGGTGCGCGACGCCATCGGGACGCTCCCCGAAAAGCAGCAGATCGCGGTCGTCCTGAACAAGTACGAGGGGATGAGTTACGCCGATATCGCCCGCACCATCGGTTGCAGCACGATGGCCGTAAAGAGCCTTCTGGCCCGCGCCCGCGACAACCTGAAAGATCGTCTGCTTCTCTACCTGCGGACGGGCCGCGGCCGCCAGCGAATCGCTTGAGTGACATTTCTTGGTGCTCGGTAAGCATTTCCAAATCGGATGTTGCGCTTCTGCGCCGCAAGGCTTCCGCAAGGCTTCGCCTCCGTGCCGCGCGGGCGCGTTTTTTCCGGCACCTCGGCCAGGGCCGCGGGTTTATCAGGGTGGAACCGCGAATTTTGTGAGGTTTGAGCATGTCGTCGCCGGCTTGCCACTGGGTGCGAAGCGTACTGACCGCCTACCTCGACGGCGAACTGAAACCGTCGACGGCCGACGCGGTGCGCCGCCATCTGGGGCAGTGCCCCGAGTGCGCCCGCTATGCGGCCGAGTTGGAGCAGACGTGGAAGGTCCTCGAATCGGCCGCCGCCGGGCCGCGCATCCGCCCCGGGTTTACCGAGCGGATGATGGCCCGCATCGTCGAGGAGAAAGAGTTGGAGGCGTTCGAGGCCCGCCTCCGCCGCGGCCGCCGCGCGCAGCAGTTTATCTATCAGATGGCGGGCCTTGCGGCGGGCCTGGTGCTCGGCGTCACGCTTTACACGTGGACCGGCCTGCCCGCGGAGCCCGGCAGCCCGGTCGAGCAGGAGGTCAGCCGCAGCGTGGCCTTCCTCGAGGACGCCGACTTGCTCGACGAGATGGCGGTCGTCGAGACCATGGAACAGATGACGGGCGCGCAAGTGCCCGAGGACGGGGCCTGATCGTGCCGATGCAGCGTGAACAACTCGTGCGGCTACTGGCTCAGCGGCGGCGCCGGACGCGCCTGCTGCTGGTTTGCCTGACGATGGCCGTGGCGTGCGGCTTCGTGGCGATCGCCGTCGGGCCGCGCATGCTCATCGGCGGCACGTCGCACGCCGCGACGCCCGCCCCGGTTGCCGCCGGGCAGGCGCCCGCGGGCGCGGAGGACCAGGCGGCGGGGCCGCCGGCGATCTCGGACCGACTGCGCCTCGACCCGCGCGAGACCCTGGCCAACACCATTCGCTGGTCAGGCATGTCGGAGGCCCAGCGGCGGGCGCTCGTGGTTCGCTACTGGCAACTGGTGTCGCTGGATGCGGCCGACCGCGATCGGATCATCGAGAAATACATGGCCTTCCGCGAACTTCCGGAAAGCCGCCAGGATGCCCTCCGCACGCAGGCCCGCAAGTTGCGGCAGTTCATGCAGAGCCTCGGCCCGCAAGACCAGGCGATGCTGGAGAGCATGAATGAGCGAGACCGCGCCGAGCGGATCCTCGAACTCTGGCAGGCGCGGCATAAGACGTGGTAAGCGGTCAATAGCCGGGCATCCTCCCAGCCCCAAGTTGGGTGGGGGGAAGATGCTCGCACGGGATGGAAGATGCGGTGGGCGGGTCGGCCCACCGCAACTTTTTTGCGCCGTGGCGCAGGCAAGTATCGGCAGGCAACCTCACCGCTTTATTTTGCCCAAGGCGTCCAGATTCTCTCGCACGGTCTGTGTATTGGGATGCTCATCGCCCAGAAGATTTCGGCATATCCGCAACGACCTCTCATATGCAGCCCTGGCCCCCTCCAGATCGCCCATGCCCTTGAGCACGCTGCCTAGGTTGTTCAGGTCCCGGGCGACGTCCGGATGCTCGGGTCCGTATGCCTTCTCGGAAATCCCAAGCGCCCTTTCGATGGCCGCCTTGGCCCCCGCTAGATCGCCCACGTCATGGAGCACGTTGCCGAGGTTGTTCACCACCGCGCCGACGGTCGGATGGTCCGGCCCATATGCCTCCTCGCGAATCTGCAGCGCCCGCTCCAAGGCTGCCTTGGCCCCCGCTAAGTCGCCCAGATTCCAAAGTACACTGCCAAGATTGTTCAACCTGACGGCGACTGCCGGATGGGCCGGACCAAATGCCTTTTCGTCGATCCGCAGTGCCCGCTCAAAGGCGGCCTTCGCCCCCTCCATGTCCCCCATATCCCCGAGCACGGTTCCGAGGTTACTCGCGCTCGTTGCTACCGCCGGATGATCTGGTTCGTGGACTTTCTCGTTAATACGCAAGGCCCGTTCATGAGCGTTCTTGGCCGCCACCAGGTTGCCTTGGCTTCGCAGTACGCCACCGAGATTATTAAGGTCTCTGGCAACCTGCGGATGGTAGGGTCCATATGCTTTTTCGTCGATCTTCAAGGCCCGTTCAAGGGCGGCCTTGGCGCCCGCAAATTTGCCAAGGACCTTGAGTACAACGCCAAGGTTGTTTGCGCAGGAGGCAACGCTTGGATTGTCAAGCCCGAACGCTTTTTCTGCGATCCGCAAGGCCCGTTCACATGCGGCCTTGGCACCCGCGAAATCGCCAATCTCACTGAGAACGTTGCTTAGGTTGCACAGTGCTGCGGCAACGTTCGGATGCTCGAGTCCGTAGGCTTTTTCGGCAATCCGCAAGGCCCGCTCATGGCAAGCCTTAGCCCCCGCCAAATCACCGATCTCCCCAAGGACGTTGCCGAGGTTGTCTACGGCCATGCCGACCTCCGGATGGTCGGTTCCATATATACGCTCTTCAAGCCGCAAGGCCCGTTCAAAGGCGGCCTTGGCGCCGGCGAAGTCCGCCAGGATGTAGCGGATTCTGCCCACTTCGTTGATCCACGCCATCACATGCGGCAGGAGTTCCGGCTTTGGTGGATCGCCTGCTTCCGCTATCCGCTGCTCCAGTTCCGCCAGGCGGAACCGCTTCTGGTCAAAGTCAAGTCCGACCTCCAAGTCCGTATTCTGCAAGGATCTATCCAGAACCCCGGCTTCCGGCGTGGCGAGTTCGGAGACAAAGTCAAACTGGTGGCTCTTCCAGGCCCAGAAGTCTCTGGCTTGAACGGCCAGGATGCCGGCGGCGTACTCGGGGAGCCAGAAGACGACCGGCATCGGTACTGCGCCCGGCCAAAGCTCCCTGGATGCGTTCATCGCCCGCAGAACGGGATACTCCTCTGCTTGGGCGGGAATAGAGCGTTCGAGGCCCACGACGAAGATGGCGGGGGGCATTGGGTCCCGCAGAGCCTCGCGCACAAGCGATAGGGCATCCACCCCGGCCGCCGGCACTTCCACCATCTTTACGCCGGGATGGGCCGAACGAACCTTTTCAATAAGGTAATCCCGCAGGGGCACGCTGTTGCAGACGGCCACGCCGAGAGAAAACTTACCGGCAGAAAATGAGAGCATCCGGTCGAGGGCGGCCAGTTCGGCTCGCTGGCGCTGAGTCTCGCCAATGGAGGAGGCTTGCGTCACGCATGATCCCCGGATGCGAGCGGACCCTCCGGCAGGAGAGGATTCGCGCCATACCACTCTTCAGCATTAACATATTGAAGGACGGCCCTGCTGTCGAGCAGTTCGCGGATGGCACTGTCGTTCTTGGCATCGCGCGACAGCCGTCCGTTCTTGCGAACGGCTTTGATGATAGGCCAGTGCTCGGCCCGCATTTGCCGGGCGTAGGCGCGGCGGCCTTCGCGCCTGGCGCGATCCACGGCCACCGGATTTATGGGCAACCCGCCGCCGATGATGGCTTCACGCATGAGGATCATGAGTTCGCGGGGCTGGCCTCCGCTGAGTTGGATAAGGTCGTCGCGGACCTTGCCTTGCGTAAACACATCGCTCTCGGCGACGGCAACGTGTTCGAGCCGCCTCGCGATGACCTGCCGGAACTTTTCTACGCCTGCTTCACAAGGCTTCTTTTCGGGCGGACGAGCGCGCACATTGGTCATCGGCACCACGGTCGGATGGCTACCATAGAGATTAGTGAGGGTCGCCTCGGCCCCAGAATACGCCAGGGCAATAGGCATTGTGTAAATCATGTGGCACTTGAAGGCCGTCAGCTGGGCCTCGCGGTGAATGAACAGGTACTCGCACGTAGTGCACCCGGCAGCGGGATGCGGCCGGAGGACCATCTTGTCCAGTTCGTCCACGATGATACCCAAGCCGCCATAACCCTTCTTGATGAGTTCAAGTTGGGCGGCGCCGATCAGGTCGTTGGCGGCGTAGATCCAGTTGCTTGTGTCCGGTTCCAGATACTTACGCAGTTCCAGCCGCGCATCGGGGCTGCCGCGGATGGTGCCGGAAAGGTTGAGCAATCCTTGTTCGATTTCCAACTCGTCGAAGGTTACCTCGCTGCCCAAAAGGTTCTTAAGCCGCTGCAAACGGTCCTTGAAATAGCCTGGCTTGAGGCTGATCCCCGCACGTCTTTTGAGTTGTGCTGCCATCTGTCGGACAATGGCGATCAGGACTTCGGGGAAGTCCACGTCGTTGCGGTCGATATCCTGATCGGCCTCGCAGTAAACAACAAACAGGGAGTCAGGGCCGGTTTCGAGTTTCTTCTGAAGCCGCCGCAGTTCGGTGGACTTGCCGCTGCCTCCATGGCCAGTCACAATCTGACAGGTGGGCTTGTCCCCTAAACGGATCCGCTGTTCAAGGCGGTTAACGATACCAGTACTGCCGCGCACATCATCTAGGTCCACATACAGTTCCGTGTCCTCGGGCTTCAGCGGGGCGGGATCGAAGACCTTATAGACCTTTTGAACGTCTTCGGGATTCATGGCTATCCTCGGATGCGGAGTCGCGGTCTTGTCCGGCAAGGCGCACGCCGCTGGCCCTTGCCGACAGTAACAGGCAGATTACCGCATTTGGCTCGCACGGTCAAGGTTCCGTTGATTCCAATGAGGTGCGGCGGCCACTGATGTTGAAGGTGTCCATTGGGGAAACAATGCTCTCTAACGCAGCCTCTGGCCTGTCGCGTTCAAAACTCGCCCAGCCGCCCTTGGATAAGCAAGTCCGGTCCTATCGCCTCGGCGGTCAGGTCGGAGATCGCAAGCGAGTCGGCCAGCGTGCGGCCGTCGGGGCCGGCGGCGCCTAGCTAAGAAACTGTTTCAGAACCGCCTCTCGGAGCATGGCCGCGCGGCGGGCAGTCTTGCCCGCCGCGTTACGCCCGCGTTCTGTGCGCGGTGGGCGAGACTGCGACTGCCCACCACGCAACACCGGTTCTGAAACAGCTTCTAAACACGTACGGGCACGCTCGTCCGCGGCGGTTTCACCGGTGCCGCGCGAGCTTGGTACGGTTTAACCGTAAGCCCGAGGAGCGTACGTGTTTAGCGCTGTCATTCTGAGGCCCCGTTTACGGGGCCGAAGAATCTTGCCGCTCGGATGGCCGAGATTCTTCGCTCGCTCTCGCTCGCTCAGAATGACAACTCTTGCCTGGCACGCTGAACACGAACCGAGGGTCCTCGGTGCGGCAGGCGCGTCATGCACAAGTTGAGCAAACCGGCGTTGGCACTGGTCATCGCGCTCGGGCTGATGGCCGGGGCGGGGGCTGCGCAGAATCCCGAGAATCTCCGGGCCGCCGCCCAGGACCTCAAGGCCACCTTCGGCCAGCGGTATCCTGCGGCGGATGTGCACCTGGCGCGACTGGCGGCGCTGGAGAAACGCCTCGCGGCCGCCCCGGCCGCTGAGAAGCCCGCGATTGAGGCCGAACTCGCAACCCTCGCACGCGAAGTCTATACGACAAGCCCGCTCCTTACCTCCGCCCCCATTATCTTTGCCTCCCGCCCCCAGTATGCCCCGGACCATCACAACACCGAGACGATGTTCCAGACGGGCGAGATTTGCACCAACAAGTTCAAGGGCCCGGGGGCGCTGAGGACAATCGACTTTGCCGCCGGCGGAAAGGTCCATACGATCCTGGAGGCGCCCGACGGCGTCATCCGCGACCCGGAGGTCAGTTTCGACGGCCGCCGCATCCTCTTCTCCATGCGCCGCAACATCCGCGATGACTACCACATCTTCGAGGTGAGCGCCGACGGCACGGGCCTCAGGCAACTGACGTTCGGCTCGGGCCTTTCGGACATCGACCCGCTGTACCTGCCCGACGGCCGCATCGTCTTTACCTCCACGCGCGAACCGAAGTACTGCATGTGCAACCGGCACATCATGGGCAACCTCTTCCGGATGGACGCCGACGGGGCGAACGTCCACCAGATCGGCCGGAGCACCCTCCACGAGGGCCACGCGGCCCTTCTGCCCGACGGACGGGTGCTGTACGACCGCTGGGAGTACGTCGACCGCAACTTCGGCGACGCCCAGGGCCTCTGGACCTGCAACCCCGACGGCACAGGCCATGCCGTCTACTGGGGCAACAACACGCGGTGCCCGGGGGCCGTGCTCGACGGGCAGGCCCTGCCCGGCATCGGTTCGGACCTGGCCGTCGCGGTCTTCAGTTCCTGCCACGACCGGCCGTGGGGCGCGCTGGCGCTTATCGACCGCTCGCTCGGCGTCGATGGCCGCCCGCCGGTGCTTCGTACCTGGCCTGCCGATGCCATCAAGTACGTGATGAACGGGAACCTCGATTCGTACAAGGCCGTCTCGCCCAAGTACGAAGACCCGTATCCGCTCGGCGACCCCGTCACAGGCGAGGGGGCGGGGAAGTATTTCCTCTGCTCGCGCCAGGTCGGGCAGGGCGACGAGATGGGCCTTGCGCTGGTGGACGTCTTCGGCAACGAAGTGCTCCTGCACGCCGAGGCGCCCGGGTGTTTCGACCCGCGGCCGCTCGCGGCCCGCCCGCGCCCGCCGGTCATCCCCGACCGCGTGCAACTGGAGAAGACCACGGGCACGTTCTACGTTTACGACGTCTATCGCGGCACGGGCATGGATCGCGTCAAGCCCGGCGCGGTGAAGTCTATCCGGGTCGTCGAGTCATGCGAGAAGCGGTTCTGGACCCACCCGTCATGGCCGGGGCAGGGCACGGAAGCCCCGGCGATGAACTGGCACGATTTCTCCAGCAAGCGCATCCTGGGCACGGTGGCGGTCGAGGCCGACGGCTCGGCGTACTTCGAGGTGCCGGCCGACCGGTTCGTGTACTTCCAGTTGCTCGACGAAAACGGGATGATGATCCAGTCGATGCGTAGCGGCACGATCGTCCGCCCCGGCGAAGCCGCGGGCTGCGTCGGCTGCCACGAAGACCGCCGGTCGTCTGTGCCGCACGATGCCCGGGAGGCCCTGCGCCGGCCGCCGCAGAAACTCGATGGTTGGTACGGACCGCCGCGCGAGTTCTCCTATACGCGCGACGTGCAGCCGGCCTTCGACCGCTATTGCGTGAAGTGCCACGATTACGGCGGCAAGGGGGCCAAGAAGTTCCTCCTCATAGGGGACCGCGGCCTGGCGTTCAATATCTCGTACCACGAACTCTGGGCCAAGAAGTACATCACGGTGGTGGGCGCGGGGCCGGCCGAGGTCCAGATGCCGTACTCATGGGGTTCGCACGCCTCGAAGATCGTTCCGCAACTGCGCGCCGAAAGCCATAAACTCGACAAGGAATCCTTCGACCGCGTCGTCACGTGGATCGACCTGAACGCCCCGTACTACCCCGTCTACTCGAGCGTGTACCCCGACAACCTCTACGGCCGCAGCCCCCTGGACGATAAGCAACTCAAACGGCTCGCCGAACTCACGGGCGCGAAGATCGAGGGCCACGAGGGCGACACGCAGGTGAACCTCGCCCGGCCCGAACTCAGCCCCTGCCTGGCGTCCCTCAAGGACAAGTCCGACCCGCGGTACGCCGAGGCACTCGCGATCATCGAGGCCGGCAAGAAGATGCTCGCCGAGCGGCCGCGCGAAGACATGCCGGGCTTCCAGGTCCTCGGCAAGGACGCCGAGCGCGAGGCCCGTTACCAGGAGCGTGCGAAAATCGAGGCCGACGTCCGCCGTGCGATCCTGGCGGGCGAGAAGATTTACCCCTACAAGCCCGCCACGCCGGTGGCGCTCTCGAGCGAGTGAGCGGCGGGTCATTGTCGAGCCGCCTGTCCGTTCTAATCTGTGGGTGCCACGGCTGCGCAGTTTGCA
>Ga0209777_10002194_pt1 | contig 26247 bp, 24 predicted proteins | sample FrelakmetHBP12HB_FD_187147 | JGI IMG/M metagenome (GOLD analysis project Ga0209777, IMG submission 187147) | Freshwater lake sediment microbial communities from the University of Notre Dame, USA, for methane emissions studies -HBP12 HB (SPAdes)... | ecosystem: Environmental > Aquatic >... | reverse complement strand
GTCATAACGGTTTCCAGCGCCGAGACTTTAGTGGTGGGGTGGATACCTACCGGGATGCCGTGTCCGTTGTCCTGGACGCTGACGGAGTTGTCTTTTTTCAGTGCGACGACGATGCGGTCGCATCTGCCGGCCATGGCTTCATCAACGCTGTTGTAGGCTATTTCATAGAGCAGGTGGTGCAGACCACGCTGGTCCGTACTGCCGATATACATACCTGGACGCCGCCGTACGGCTTCCCGGCCGCCGAGTACCTGGATGTCTTCGGCGGTATATTCATCGGTTTTAGCTTTTTTAACTTTTTTTGGTTCGGTATCTTCCGGCATTTATGTCCTCTTTCAACTGGTGATGTATCAAAAAAGCGCCAGAACTTATGTTCTTATCGTGGTGGTTCTTATACCGCGTTTATTATAGCACTTTTCAGATTCGGAGTAAAGCTGAAAGAGGCTAAGGTTCATGTTAGTATTACCGGTGAAAAATGCAATATCGACCTCACCCCTTTTAGTTCCCCTTCAGGGTGAACCTTCTGGGTGAACCCCCTCTCCGTCGACGGAGAAGAACTGAACACCATAGGAAGCTACATGTGCTCATTAGCGCGGAAATCCGCGAAAACAAATTGGCTAACCAGACTCTCTTACTAACATGAGCTCAAGGGTAGTAAAGAATTACGCGCTTGCTTGAACAAGCCTAAAAAATCATCAGCACTACTTGGAGTTAGAATCCCTTTTGTTGAGCCACAGCGTACAATATATGGAACTATTGAATTGATGATTAACATAAATGATCGCCGGAAATCTAATAAATCGGACTAAGAATTGAGGAAGAGCCGATCAGATATGAAGCAAATCGATTTTCGCCATATGAATATTAGAGGCTATTGACCCGGAGGCCGTTGGTTCGAATCCAACCCCCGCTACCAAAGACAATTATTAAGCCTGCCTGAAACACGGCGGGCTTTCTTTTTGCCTGCCGTTCGGCCTTCACCAGCCCACGCTTATTCTATGCCTGTTGTGCCTGCGGTTGTTCCGTTTCTTCCGCAGCCAGCTTCTTCTCTTTGGGTGCCTTCGGCTTGCGCGCCTTTACGCCCTGGCTGGCGTGCTTGCCCTTGACTGCTGCCTGATTCTCCTTAGGCTTCTTCTCCGGCCTGTAGGCCTTCGGCAGGGACATCACCAGCGTGTCCAACCCGTAGTGGTCGCAGACTGCGTCCAGCACCAGCTCGTCCCACCCGATTTTCTTCTCCTCCCTGACGGCGTTCAGCAGCCTCAGGCCTTCCTCCGTCGTCCTCGCCGAGAAGACGTAATGCCTTTCATTCGCCATTTTCCTTGCCTCCTTTCGTTCCTACGCGTATATAATGGCGCGTTCCTGGGGGTTCGTACACGGCTACCGGGGGCGTCTATAGGCGTTTAGGGAAAACGTGGTCAGTTGTGGGCTAGATGGGGAAGCTGAAGCCTACCGCTACACTAGTTCTGCGTGCATACGCATGATCTACTCAGATTTCAATTTGTTTATGCAGGCTGCAAACGTATTCTCAAAGCAGCTAGAAAGTCGGCTTGCTGCATATGTGAAATAGTAATATCAGTAACCACACAATCTGGAAGCTCGATATTCGACAGGTCAGTGTTACGCATATCAGAGTCATTCAGCCACGTTCTCTCGAAGTGGGTCGCCGCCAGACAAGCACCGCGTAAATCAGAACTTATGATGAATGTGTTCCTGAGCTTAGCCCGCCCAAGGTTGGCATGTTTCAGATTGGCGGACGTTAAGACTGCTCGCTGAAGCCTAGCCATGTATAAGTCAGCCCCTTCGAGGTTAGAACCGCTCAGATTGGTTCGCCTAATATCTGCGTACCGCAATATTGCTCCCTCCATATTCGCGTCAAATAGCTTGGCTTTACGAAGGACGGCACCAGTCAAATTCGTGCCGCTAAGGTTCACTGGGTATAAATAGGCCCCCGCTAGATTTATGCCGCTCAAATCTAGTCCCGTCAAATCCCTCGGTGGTAGGATGTCATCATATTCGGTTGGGATAAATGCCCCGAAGGAGTCCCACTCAAACTCATTTTCGTAAGTTCTGTAGTCTGCCCATAGCGGATTCACTGCTGTGTCAAAGAAAGGTGTGTACCACTTTGGTATCTGACTAGTTTCTATCTGAAGCAAATCAATTTCCATGGGCTGTCGCTGCCGGATACTGTAGATGTGCTCTAATTCCGCCCTGAGAAGATTAATCCCGACAAAGTCACGCTGTCCTTTGCGGTACCTATCAATCAACTCCTCAGGGTAGAGCGCTTTGAATCTCGTTGCAATATCCATGTCGGACTATCTGTTAGGGCGTTCGAATAACACATGACCTATTATCAAGTGTCACATGAACTCACCTACGGAAGGTTATACCGGCGTTGTCTTGTACGGAATGCCTCCCTACCTCCCTCCATGATGTCAATGACAAATTGAACTATAGGCGGCTTGTCAATCGAGCCTGCTTCCGCACACTTTCCTTCGTGGTCATTGATAGCATCGAGCACTATAACCTGTTCGGCATCCCCGGAGACAACTATGTTAGGATTATGAGTCGCCACAATTATCTGCCTCTTCTCTTTCAGGTTACCTAGAATATCAACAAGCATTTTACCCACAAGTTTGTTGTCGAGGTTATCTTCTGGTTGGTCGATTATCAACGGGATATTCTCGGCCAAGGCGATCAAAGGCAGCATTGCACTCGACCGTTGACCTGGCGAAAGAGTGTCAACAGGCCTGCTATTCAGAAGAATGCGCTCATCGTCATCCCACTCAATTTCAGCAATCTCCAAGACACTGTTAAGTCTGTCCCTATCGATAGAATCAACATCGGCCTCCTCATCATGACCAAAGAGATCGAATGAAGACAACAGACGTTCCACGGTTATCGCGTCTATCGATATCTGTTCATTGCCTACAGTTATGACCTGAGTGAGGGTAGCGGTCGTTTTTTCAAGCAGTACATGAGCTAGTTCTACAGGATTGCAGAGAAGTGAGATTTTAAGGGGTAATAAATTCGCCTTGTAGTTACCTAGGCCCTTCTTGGCCAATAACCCGCTGTCCGAAAGGTGAGTAACTAACTTGTTCCTATCACGCCCTCCATTAAACCATACAGAAATGGTCATCTCAGGCGTGCTATAAAGGTTAAGCCTAGCCTCTATTTCCTGTTTTTGCTTTTGTCTCGCTTCGCTAATCTTTCCTTGGGCAGAGACTAGGTCGATAGACGTCTGCTTCCATGCACGAATATTTTCTGACAAGCGCCTCCACTCGTCATTATAATGCCTTCGTGATTGATTAACCCTTTCCAGTCTCTCGCTAGCAGCTTTTCTGAGATCGGCGGCAACTTGTTTGGTTGCCTCTTGGCCTATCTTCTCTCTAATCTGTTTTTCATTTTCCTGAAGCCCCTTGTTAGTATCATCAATTGCACTGGTGACTTGGCTTTGTAGTTTTACAAGTTCATCGATAGCTTTATTGATCGTTGACTTCGCCTGATTCGAACTGTCTGCTAATTTTAGGGTGAGAGCAATCGCAGTCCACCACGTTTGAACCGGTTCGGGCGATTCTGCTAATAATTGGTCGATGCCTTCCAAGATGCTGCTATCAGCCTGACATTTGAGACCAGATACCCAAGCATCTATATTGCCATTGACCTTGTTGAGCATTGTAATTTTTCTCTTAGCAAGGTCAATATCAGAGAACAGGGCGTCAATTTCAGGCGTGTTGAGTCTGTTGAAGTCGGCTAAATACTCCTTATATTTCCTAATCTCACCGCCGTTAAGTTCAAAGATAGCGAGTAGAGAGTCAACAGAGGTCTGAATTGCACGCTTTTGCGTCCGCATTGTTTGCCGCAATTCAGCTCTTTTATCCAGCAACGGAGAGAAATCGGGTATCAATCTATCCAATAGGTCTCTTTGTCTCCGCGATTCTCTTCCTAGCGTTTCTATCTCACTCCATCCAAATAGCCTAAGTGGATAAGCACCACTTGTATCTAGGTCATGAATGTCAACTTGCGAGCCATCAGGCGTGAACACCTTGGTAACGTAATCTTGCTTACGATCAAAAGTAGATTCAAGGATGTGGGTCTGACCATCTTGTCTGCAGTAAGCAACCCTAATAATGCAGTTAGTCAAGGTAGCGACTTGGAGGCTTCTGACCTTATCCGCTAAGTCTGTACCGGATTGATCCAACTGCGTGAGAATTCGGTTTAGACCAAATGCATACCTCAAGGACTCTATTATGGCAGACTTACCAGAACCACGGGGGCCGATAAGGCAAGACAAATTGTCCGAGAAGGCTATCTCGACAGACCTAAAGAATCCCTGGTCGCCCCCAGCCAGTATTTGGAGGCCAAGAATTCTAGGTGAAGGCGTCGAGGGCACATCAGTAGGAAACCTTATCCTGGTATCTGGGAATTTAAGTGCAAGTCTGAGGTCTTGAAAAGATGGTTTTATCATCTTGACGTGGGTCTGGCGGTCGGCGGCGGTGAGGTCCTCAACCCTATGGGCGTCATTCGTAAGCAGTGCGGGTATGCTGATTGTATTGTCTTCGCAGACCCAGCGATAGTGCTGTTTATGCGCATAGTCGGCCACCTCTATGGCGTCAAAGCCAGCTTTAAGGAGCCATTCCTTAAACTTCTCTGAAACAGCACGTTGTTCCACAAGCGAGAGTGTTTCATCGGCAGCACAGAATACTATTCCGTCTTTGCCAAGTTGCCTAAATGTCTTACGAACACCCCTATCTGAGTCAATATGTGCAGCTATGCATATACCTCCGCACTCATGTAAAAGAGAAACGAATTCCCTCAACTGTATGCCGGATACCTCTTCTCTTCCAGTTCTATTCTTCTAAGGAGGCATAGTCTTTGGCAACATTCTAGCTATCTGTTCCAGTGAATGGCATTCTGGGAATACGGTTACGAGGTGCATCTTAAATGAATCCCAAGGAGCTGGTGGCCGAATACTAACCTCCATCCCAGGCAGAATGCACCTCCCTTTAGACGCCGCTTCTTCAGATAGATGGCAAGAGAAATCGCATTTCATGTGATCTGTAACTGCCACAAGGTCTACATTACACCGTAATATGAATTCCTTGTATTGCTCGTCGGTAGATGCTGCCGAGCCCACGACGTTTCCTTGGCGATCCCTCCCGTAGTCTGTACTACGTAATGAGTGTGTATGAAGCACTACTCTATGGAACCTCGCCACATCACTTCTTAGCTTCTCAATTGAGACAAGAAACTCATTCAAATCGCCCATTTTGTCCTCCTAAAGAAGCCCCTTTTAGTATCGTTATTATACATCTACTTACTTCTTGTTAACAAGACATAATAGTCGATATTGACGATTTGTAAACTGATCATTAGACAAAAGACTTGATTTGTTATTAGGATAAGTCCAAATTCTCGCCGTGGGGCACGTGGGCTATGCCTGAACCAGCTTCCTATTGGGTCTGCTAGTGGCGTGGGAACTACGCCTCGCAGGCGCATCGGCAAGCCCAGATTCTCGCCGTGGCGCCTGTGGGGATAGCTCTGCACCAGCCCTTCCTGCCCATGGGCCTCTCCAGCCGCCAGCTTTCATCCTGGATCACCGATCATGAAGGCTTTGCCGTATCCGAGTCCACAGTATACCGCATCCTGCGCCGGGAGGGCCTGGTGAAACGTCAGGAGGCACAACCATCAGCGGCTGACGAATACCATACCAAGACAACGTGTCCCCACCAGATGTGGGCTACAGACGCTTCCTTCTTCCGGGTGGTTGGCTGGGGCTACTATTACCTGGTGAGTGTGATGGACGATTATTCCCGTTTCATCCTGGGCTGGAAGCTGCAGAAAGACATGTCGGCCAATTCCTTGATCGAAGTGGTTCAGGAGGCAGTGGATTCCACTGGTATGACCGACGTGCCTGTTGAGAACCGTACCAGGCTCCTCTCTGATAATGGTGCCGGCTACGTCTCCAGGACCTTCCGTGAATACTTGAGTCTGGTAGGGATAGAGCATATCCTGGCCGCGCCCTACCATCCTCAGACTAACGGCAAGGTGGAACGCTATCAGCAGTCTCTGAAGAAAGAGGTAAACCAGTTACCCTACGAGTTACCCAGTGAGTTGGAACGGGCAATTGCCGCTTTCGTCGACTATTACAATTACCATCGCTATCACAAGGCCTTGAGTAATGTGACACCTGCCGATGTCTTATACGGCAGACGAGAGGAAATCCTACAACGCAGAAAGGAGGTGCAAATACAAACAATCAATCGCCGTAGAGAATATAACCGGGACCTCAGAGAGCTTGTTAATGTCTCCTGATTAATCCCAAAGTGTTCGGTTTGAAAAGTGTCCCACTTCGCTGATTGACAACAATCAGGGTTTTTAATCCCTGTAAAACTCGCATCTTTTTCATAACTAACGAATTTGTAAGGACCGGTGCCGACCGGGTTTTGCCTCACCCAATCAATGCCGTGTTCATCGAAGGCTGCTTTGGATATCATCGAGGAACTAAATCCGGACCACATCGTGTTTTGCCATTTAGACAGATTAATCCGGACCGTATAATCGTCAACGATGTCCACTGACGACCAGTTAGGCGCCTGTTTGGCGGCCATTACGTTTTCCAGGTTCCACTTAACTACGGTAGCATTAAAATCACTTCCGTCATGGAACTTTACTCCCTTCCGCCATTTGAAGGTCATAGCGGTGCGGTCATCAGCCAATTGGTACGATTCCGCTAACCACGGGATAAATTCACCTTTATTGTTTTCCTTAATAAGTATTTCTATCATAAGTTGAGGGGCAAATCCACCATCACCCATGATTTCTACGGGGTAACCGATAACCCCTGTAGGCGAGGAATCGTAAATTATTCTTAATGTACCGCCGCGCTTGGGAACAACGGTTGTGGGTGTAGTTGTAGTTGAAGTCTTAGTGGTCGTTGATGTTACGGCCGTTGAGGCTGCCGGGTTTGTGGTTTTCGAGGTAGTTGTATTCCGGCCGCATCCGGCAAAAATTATTGAGACCAATAACAGGATTGTCAGGAAGACACATCCTTTTTTCATGTTACCAACTTATTAATTCTGTGAAAAGCACTGAAATGTTTTATAGATTTTTTACATTTGATGATCATTTTTGATTGAGCACTATTTCTGTAAATATTCAGCTACATTTTCACCCCCTATCAGTCCGGAATTTATAGCATAACTGGCACCGGCTCCGGCCAGGTAACGGTTGTAAGTTGAAGATGACCATCCTCCGGTATCACTTCCAACGGCGTATAATCCCTTGATCGGTTGTTGGTTTTTATTCAATACCTCCATACGCTCATTAATCTTTATGCCGCCAACTGAACCAAGATGCCAAGGATAACATTTTGCCGCGTAAAAAGGCGGATTGCGTAATGCTTTTAGGTACTCCGGTTTCTTGGCGAATTCACTATCATGTCCAGCGTCACAGAATTGATTATATTGTTCTATCGTGGATTTAAGCGTGGCTGGTTCCGCCCCGATCCATTCAGCGAAACCAGCCAACGAAGAAGAGGTCATAAGATTACCTCTTTGAATGCTCTCTTTAACCGCGGTTTCTATCTTGTTTGGCGGTGATATAAAATGGGCATCCGGGCGGATATAGCCATGTTCGATGACCTGCTGCTTGATGGCTTCATCAAAGATACTGAAACAAACCTGCTCCGGTTGCCGTAACATGGCGTTCGGTGCTTCAAAGGGACTACAGGCCAAATCTTCTTCGATAAAACGCCGGCCGTTTTTATTTACCCAGATAGTAGTAGGCTCGATGGCCAGATGGAAAGCCCCGAAGCCGCCCACAAAACACGGACCGCACATGAGTAGATTCCCCAGCCCCTCGTTGTCAGCGCCGGCTTCAAAGGCCATTTGCAGACCGTCTCCTGTGTGTGAGATTTCAATCCCTGATGTAGGCAACTGATTTGAATATCCCGGGCAATATTTAGCCAACATTTCCCGGTTGCCACCGTAGCCGCCAGTGGCAATGATGACGGCTTTAGCTTTCAATTTGACATCTTCATCACTTATCCTGGCTGCCACGCCGGTTACTTTACCGGATTTGTCAAGTAATATCTGCTTGGCATGGGTTTCAAAGGAAAACGCTACACCTAATCTTTCACATTCTTTAAGCAGCACCTTCACGATATCAGTCCCCACCCGCAGTCCCCAATGCCATGAAGTAGGTGGTTCATCGGTAAACATAGAAAACATCTGGAATTTAACGCCTTTTTCTTCCAGCCAGCGGATTGTCTCGCCGGAACGACCCAGCCAGGTACGCACAATACTGGGGTTGAGCGTCCAGTGGGAATACCGCATGTGCTTTAGGAACAGGTCGTCAGCTGTTATTTTGATGCCAGCCCGTTTTTGAGTAGGGCTTTCGGCGGCAACCAGCCCAGCCAACATGTTCATCGTGCCCCCGGCCGTTTTACGTTTATCGATGACCCTGACCTTAGAGCCGCGGTTCGCCGCCGCGACGGCCGCCGAAAGCCCTGAACCACCCGCGCCGATTATAACGACATCATCTTTATAATTTTTGCTTATTTCCATATAAAACCCTCATTGTTTATTAATATGTTCTTCCACGATCCAGATTTTTAACTTATTTATCTCCAGTATTTTGGCGCCATCAGCGCCTAGAGACTTCGCTTCCGGCCGCCGGGTAAAAGCCATGTCCTGCTGAAAAACATCAACATCGTCATACCAGGTTTCAATCAGGCCGTCTCCTTCATATTCGTAACCGGGTACCTGGATGAGATGGTTTTGCACGTATTTCTTCATGCCGGGCAGCGCTTGCGCTACCAGCGGCCCGTGTATGTCTTTCCAGTATCTATAGAAATCCTCTTTACTGATTTCAGGCTTTTTGTAAACCACGGAAATTACTTTAATCATCCTTCGGCCTCACAAGAAATTATCCTCCGTTTATTTGGTCCCGGCAGGTTTTTGCTTACTAAAACTCACGGCGTTTTCACCCGCAATCCGGCCTCCATAAATCGGGAATCCGCAGCCGGCCCCCGGAAGGCCGATATTATATGTCGAACCCGACCAACCACCTGTGGTAATTCCCACCGCATAAAGACCAGGGATAGGTGTGAAGTCCGGTTTTAGTACTTCCATACGCTCATTAATCTTGATGCCGCCGATCGTTACAAGGAAACCGGGATAACACCGGCATGCGTAATAAGGCGGGGTTTTTATAGCTTTCAAGAACATGGCATCCTTGGCAAACAGGTCATCGTGCCCTTTTTTACAAAAGGAGTTGTATTCTTTAATCGTCGTTTTCAAATTCTCGGGGGGTGCTCCAATCCAATTTGCTATTTCCTCCCAGGAATCAGCAACGTAACAGCTTCCCCTTGCTATCGCTGCCTTGAGGTCTTGTTCTATACCGGAAGCCTCGTGACGGTACTTGCCGCCGGAAATAGGACCGAATCCGTTCTTGATAATATGCTGTTTAAAGGCATCATCGAATATGGAGAACATGACCTGTCCCGGCTGCCGGAGGGTGGTATTATCAGAAACAAAAGGCCCAAGGTTCTCCGCCGCGAACCGCTCACCGTTAGAATTAACGCGGATAGCCCCCGCATTCATCGCCAGCATCCAGGCGTGATTTCCCGCCACAAAGTTAGGCCCATTCATCAACATGACCCCCAATCCATCGCTGGCTGCCCCGATTTCAAACGCCATTTGGATGCCGTCACCGGTATGCATCTGCCCCACCCAGCGTATCCGGTCGCCCGGATGGGTCCCTTTTACACTAAGTTTGTCTATATTGCTTACGTCATATTGCGGGCAATATTTACGCATTAGTTCTTTATTGCTGCTGTAACCTCCGGTAGCAATGATAACTTTTTTAGCCCGCAGCGTTCGTTTTATCCCTTCGCTTTTTACCTCTACGCCGGTCACCGCTCCCGTTTTATCTGTCAATAATTTTTCCGCCCTGGTACGGTAGAGAATCTGTACCCCCAATTCGCTGCAGCTTTTAAGGAGGACTTTGATAATTCCCGAACCCCAGTTTGGGGGGATGTGAAAGACCGGGGGCATCAGATTTACCGGAGGAACGTTTTTACTGCCCTTGTTAACCGGGCCATGCATCTCACGTAGTGTGAAAGATAAACCTTTATTTTCCAGCCAAGACACTGTTTCGCCTGATTTGTCGATTAAAGCCCTTACCAGGCGGGCATTCAGGGTCCAATGTGTGTATTCCATTTGAGCTTTAAACAACTGATCCCGGGTAATGGTAAAGTTCATCCTTTTTTGAACGGGACTTTCCGCTGCCACGATTCCTTCCGTAAAGGGTGTAGCGCCACCTGCTTTACGTTCTTTTTCAATAACGATGACACGCGCCCCTTTTTCTGATGCCGCAACAGCCGCTGCTAATCCCGCGCCTCCTGCACCGATTACTATAACGTCGCTATCTGTGCCAGTTTTCGTATTTGTTGATTTCATAAAGACATTCCACCCTCTCAATAATCGTGTATTTTTTAAGGAATTCTGTCAGCGCACGGCACTCCCATCGTGCAAAGGCCGCAGGAAGGAAGCCCGATAATACCCTCAAGTTTTCCTTCCCTCTTAAAAATTTCAGGCAGCTTTTGAGCCACCCACTCATGGCATTTGCGGGGATCCCGCCCTTCTTTGGTGATGGCAGAATTCCGGCAGCGTTCCATGCACTTCCCGCATGAACCGTTTCTATAATAAAGGCAGTTTTGTTGTTTAGGCGGCGGAGTGGAAGTAATCTCTACATCACACACAAGACTGAATAAATTAACCGCTATGCCTTTTTCGGTGATGATCATACCGTTCAACCCGAAAGTGCCAAGGCCACAAGCCTCGGCAACATGCCGTTCAGACCAATTGCAGACGGTTTTCCGGCAATTTTCCGCCATCTTTTGAGGTTCATCCTTGAATAAAGGCGAATAAAATGGAGCGACCGCAGAATGCCCCATGATATAAAAGAGCACCTCGATGTAATCACAGACAGCTTTCAAGAAACCCCAATGCCCACCCAACCAGTTCATATGGTTATGGATTAATGAGTTGCCATATTGTGATTCCGCCTCGGTGCGGATGATTTCCGGATTAACCGGTAATGCTCCGGAGATAACGCTGACATGTTTTATCTCGAAATTTGGTTTCATCTTAAAAGGGATAAGGATTTGTTTTTCAAGTATCTCCCGCGGCAGCAAGTGAGATTCCGACACGGTTTGTTTGAAGTTCTGAAAAACCGGGCTGTCTCCATCGCCGAAGACAAGGACCGGCTCTCCGAAGAAAGGTTTATTCTCGAAGTCCATCAAACAATTTAGAGGACTGGTCAAGACATAATCTTTCACAGCTTTGTCAATGAATAAACCCGGATTTGCATTAAACAATTCCAGATTATTAGTTTCTCGGGAAGGAAATATCATTGTTACCGTCTTTCTTTTTTTAACTTAGATTACTTCCCTGATATATAATTTGATGCGTTTTCCCCCGCCATCCGGCCGGAATTAAGTGCAAATCCGCATCCAGCTCCGGCCAGGCGAACGTTGTAAGTTGCTCCACAGAATCCTCCAGCGGCGTCATTACCGGCAGCGTAAAGCCCTTTAATCGATTCGCCGCTTTTATTGACTACTTCCATCCGGTGATTGGTCTTGATACCTCCAAATGTAGAAAGGATTCCGGGAACACATTTAACTACATAGTAAGGGGGTGTCCGCAAAGCTTTCAGGTTTTTGGGATTTTTGGCGAATTGGTCGTCATGCTCTTTATCGCAACCGGCATTGTATTCGTCAATGGTAGCTTTTAAGCTTCCTGGCTTCGAGCCTATCCATTTCGCAATTTCATCCCAAGAGTCTGATATCATCACCTTGCCCAGGGCTGCCTCTTTTTTTAATTCTTCATCCCACTTGCCGAACATGCCGCGGCTATGCAGGCTGCTCTGGAACGGCCTCTCAAGCCCGTTTTTTAGCGCATATTGCAGGAGCGCTTCATCGAAAATGCTGAAACAGATCTGTTCAGGTTGTCGTAATAACCCATTACAGGATTCAAACGGACTGAATGAGGCGCTTTCCTGCATAAAGCGTTCGCCATTCTTGTTAACCCAAACGCTGTTAGCCTCGATAGCAAGCCCGAAAGCGCCGCGCGCTTCTGTGGTCGGTCCGTGCAAAATCAATTTGCCAAGCCCATCGTTATCTGCCCCAATCTCAAATGCCATACGAAGGCCATCTCCATCGTGCATGTTTTTCAGCATATTAAATTTGACATTGTTCAGGTTAAAGGTGGGATTATATTTTTTAATTAACCTATTACTACCGCCATATCCGCCGGTAGCTATAATCACCGTTTTGGTTTTAATCGTTATCTCTTTATTTCCCGCTTTAGCGATGACCTCTGAGACTTTACCCGCTTTATCCAGGATAATTTTGCTGGCACTTGTTTTAAAAAACACGTCGACTCCGGATTGTTCGCAGTCTTTCATAAAAGTCTTGATGATTTCCGGGCAACCTTTGGTAGGATTATGCCATTCCATCGGGCTCTGGTTGGGATACATCATGGGCATGTAAAACTCAATGCCTTTTTCTTCAAGCCAGCGTATGGTATCGCCTGATTTGTTGATTACTTCTCGGACCTGTTTCGCGTTAAGTGTCCAATGGTTGTAGTACATTTGAATATTAAAAAGCTCATCTTTGGTGCATATGATTTTCAGACGTTTTTGCGTTGGGCTTTCCGCGGCAAAAGGCCCTTCGGCAAAATTCGTGGCTCCACCGGGCATGCTCCTTTTTTCTAATACGATGGCCTTGGCACCTTTTTCCGCAGCAGTGACTGCGGCTGCTAGACCCGCTCCGCCGGCGCCAATTATCACAATATCGGTTTTAAGGCTCTTGGTATCGGCAATACTAGACGATTTCATTGTTTGCTCCTCTCTGAATTCCACGAAAACAATCCGTTACTCTTTTACAGTAATATGGTGGCTGCCTTCAGATGCACCATTAGGGTCAAAGGACTTCTTTATCTTCCTTAGCCATTTGTGATAATTCATTACATGCGGGCCGTAAACATCGTGTTGGGCATCACTGAATACATGTCCCGGAACACCAAAATGCTGTTTTATAGCAATATCATTAGCTTTTGCCATAAAGTCCATCATACCCGCCCAGTTGGCGGGGTTAGGAATATACCTGATTAATAATTCGCCGTGTCCGCAATGGCCGTGCTCGATTGCCTGTGTAAAAGGCGGCGCGCCATCGTTAAAAATCAATTTGTCGTCAATCATTTTCTGTTTTACTTTGGCTGTTTCCACAATGTAATCAGCCATTAACCGGAAAACATCAGTTCCGCCAACCTCGCCAGCAAAGCAACCAGTCGCTCGAAACACTTCCCTTATGGAGGCTGTAGGACGCAGCCACCTCCACAAACAACCTGCAGCTATTTCAGGGTCATCGGATACTTTGGTAAAAGAATTTCCTTGTGTTTCGGTTGTAATCTGATTCAAGACTTTAGTTTTATACTCCAAATCACGTGGCGAATATCCCCCAATGATTACCATCAGACAATAATCTGTTAGGAACTTACTGAATTCGGCATGCAGTCTAAGCATCTCTTCATTACTGGTAGCGATATTGGAGGCAGCCATACCCTTATTGAACCCCATTAGTTCATAGGCAATCTCCGCCTCACCGATTTTTTGCTGTGCCTGGTCCATCATGTCTATCGAAGGGAATGAATAAATGCGGATTAAGAAATCTTTGGCGATGGATACCGGCACATATTTCGGTGAGACGCCTTTCAGTTCAACTGATTTCGGGCCGGGCCAGTGATATAGTTTAGTGGCTGCTTTGGTAAACACACCCAAGCCACCCATCGGGACGACATTGCCCCTGACCGCTCCTCTTAAAGACGGCCCGGGGCCATCTCCGCAAAACCAGGCCCCGCAAGAACCGAGTGACCCAAGGCATACAAGGTCACCCTCTGGAGTAATCCATTCAAGGGCTAACTGATTACGCTCGCCATAACTCCCGCTCTGGCTTAGCGCACCAAAACCGCAGTGGGCTATAATCGGTGAAGCCGAACAGTTCGTACCGGCTCCGTTCTGGTTGCAATTCAGTCCAAGCTTCATACATTCGGCCTGGAGTTGAGTGCCGATTACCCCCGGTTCAACTATCGCATACATGTTCTTGACATTAATCTCGATAATACGGTTCATACGCCGCAGGTCCAATTTTATACAGCCCGGCGCGGTAGCATCGTTATAAGGCCCCCAACCAGTGCTGGATGCTTTAAATTGCAACTTGAACTTATTGCAAAGTTTTACAATAGCCTGTATCTCTTCATTGGTGCAGGGTAGAATTACTGCTTCAAATAAAGGGGAGAAATCCTGCGGTGGGGCATACAGCCCTGAACGCCAGGAATATGAATAAAGAATCTCCGGATCACTGGATATATATTCCGGCCCAACGATATCTTCAAAAGCGTTAAATTGATCCTTGTTGAGTGTCATTATCGATAGCCTCCTATAATATAGCCTTGGATAAAATTTCAACGATATCGTAGACTTTCAAGCCGCTACTATTTTTCTGTATAGCCGCATCGAAGAGATTTTCACAACCCGGGCAACCGGTAACAATAGCTTCGGCTTGGGTGGAACTAGCTTCCTCAATTCTCTTTGTCGCCGTCCATAGCGCATAATCCTGGTTTGTCTCTTTTACGCCGCCCCCGGCACCACAACACCAGGCAAACTCCTTATGGCGGTCCATTTCTATCAACTTTATTCCTGGTATATTCCGGAGTAGTTCCCGCGGGGGTTCATAAACACCTTTTGTCCCCCGGCGGAATTCCTTTGGTGGATCGAAAACGATTAATTGCCCGGGCACCCTCTTGCCCTTCCAATTAATGTAGGGTTCTCCCTGCCGGCCAAGGTGGCATGGGTCGTGATAAGAAACGGTCATATTGACCTTTTTTACCGGCTTTAGTTTCCCCTGTTGAATCAGGCGGTTAAAGAATTCTGATGTATGTAGTACTTCAAAATCCCCTTTAACTCCGAACTTTTCATACAGCACTTTAAAGGCGTAATAACACTCGGCACACCCGGTGACCAGTGTTTTGGCGCCGGACTTTATGAAACCTTTTATATTTTGTTTGGCTTTAGCGATAGCCTCGGTTTGATAACCCATCTGATAAGCCCGGCCTCCGCAGCACGGTTCGTCCATGGCAATGCCGACATCTATGTTCGCTTTTTGCATCAACTTGATCGTTTGTTGGGCTGACGGCCATCTGGCTTTGTCATATCTGGTCCTGCAACCCGCGTGATAAATAACCTGGGCACTTTGTTTGGTGTAGTCTTTAACTCCCAGGCCATTTGCCCATTCGCCCTTTATTGCATCAGCCTCTAACACCATAGGGCCGCCATTTTTTAAACTGGTTACTAATTTATCCAGGCTTGGATGAGTATTATGATGCTTTACACATTCCGCTCTTATTTCATTCATTGGTTCCAGGACTTCCATATCCATCGCATATTTACAGGCTACATCACAACCGCCGCACATCTGGCAGTTATAGATAATTTCAAGGAGTTTTGGGGAGGAATAATCCAATCCTTTGTCCAGGAGAGCCATTCCAATGCCAATCCTGCCCCCACCCGAATAGGCTCGATAACCGAATCTGGATATACTGGGGCAAATATCTACGTGATCATATCCTTTCAGGGTTTCCAGCGGGACATACTTACATGCTGAACACCTGCAACAAGTACCCATATCTTCCCTGAATTCTTCTAAGGCCATTTCTTAACTCCTTAAGTAACTAGATGTTAAAAAACTAAAAACACAATTTCCCGGGGTTCATAATGTTATTGGGGTCCGTGATTTTTTTTACTTTCTTTAAAGCAGCCATGGTGGCGGCGTCCCGGTTCATAATCATGGCGGTATTTTCACCGTAAGGCCGGGAGAAGAATGCGCCTTTTTCCATCAGGCTTCTGGTTGCCAGGTTATTAAGTTTTTTTACTTTGGCAGTTTCAATAGCATCTTGGGGGTTATAAAAAAGATTGAACTCGCAATGGCAATTGACACCTTGAACGATGGGTTGAAGATAAATACCGATATTTGTCGGCGCAAATTCTACCTGTCGCGCAGTCTCGTACATTGTGTTAATCAATTCATCAAGTTTTTCGTAGATTGTTATGAAAAAGATATCCTGGCAATTGCCCTTTTGCCTGATTTTCCAGTAAGGTTCGAGTGAAGGTTGTCGTATTATTTGGAGCAAATCGTTTGCCTGAATTTTCCCTATCGTCTTAACCGCCTGTACGCCGATTTTACCGGTAATTCTGGCAACGTCTTCCAGTTGCCCCTGGATTCTTTCTTCCGGGAAATAATCATAGGCGGCGATATTAAAGAACAATATCCATTCAGGAAGGTTATTTTTCAGACTTTGGAACTCCTTGTCGTTTTTAGCTATCAAGGCTGCCGCATCAACGTTATTTAATACTAAACACTCATTGGCAAGTCTAAGTCTGACTAACCAGTGCAGCGTGTCAGTAATTTTTTCAAGATCTGGTGAACCGACTAAATTAGGCTCTTCTAGTTTGGGTAGAATCTCACAGCGTGCGGTGCCCCAGGTAACAATTCCCATAGTCCCTTGAGCACCCTGGATTAAACGATACCAGGAAGCAGAAGACGGCCCGGCAGCTTCTTTTTGAGAACCTCCGGCAGCCCATTGTTCCTCGATGGTTCCAGATCCAGCCGAAGCCCCCGTCCGGAATAAATCACCATTACCAAAAACTATCTCAAAACATCCGCTGGGATCACCGATATCCCAGTGATATACAGGCATTATTACAGGTTCTCTCTCCAGTAAACTTCCTAATACGGATTTTGAGTGGCGGGGAGACAGAGGTAAATTAAGTCTCAATCCCTCTTTAGCTACGGCAGGAATTAGTTCGCTAAAAGTTACACCGGGTTCGAACATAACCATTCGATGTTTTCGACTAATGTGGATAACCCTCTTCATGCCGCTTAAGTCAACGATCACAGTGCCGCCGGTACTAGGTACAGTATCTCCCCGGAAGTGAGGATTCCCCGAGCTAACCGGGATAAGCGCGGTTTGTGTCTCATTAGCCAGCTTTACTAGATTTTGTACTTCTTCCAGCTTTTTTACTTTTACTACGCAGTTTGGCTTAACAGGGCTCACGAAACTTGAATCTTTTGAAAACGCCTCCAATACATTGGGTTTACGTTCTATATTTTCTTTACCTACTACTTGGGATAATTCCTCATTAATCAAGGCTGGCTCCTTTGTAAAATGAATTTCAATTAGTTTTATATTATGAAACACGATTTCATAATATGATAATGTGCTACAATTTAACACACCAACTTAAGATTGTCAAGTGCCGGTTTTTTTAAATATAATCCAGGCTACTTTTCTTAAAGGTCAATGTTTTTAAGAACGATTTTGGGGACCAAATATCAGAAAACACTAAATAAGCAGAAATTAATGAAAAATGACATTGAAATTTAAGCGTTGGTTATCATGTAATACTCAGTCTAGTAGGGGGCATCGTCAGAGTGAGAAGCAGGGTTCCTGAAATACAAATTTGAAAATGGATAATCTGATAGGGTGATCAGGATAGGTTATAAATGTCGAAGCATGTTAGCAACAAAATTCAGGGATATCAGTTTAAATCAGCCGAAAACAGCAACCGGACATCAGTTGAAATGGTTATTATTTGGTTTGTTTTCCTGATACCCGAGTTGTTTGGATATATTATAAACGAACTTCTTTAATATTGGTGCTAATTCCAGCATTTTAGAATGTGATCGCCGGGCGGAAGGAGCCAATATCCCAACGGAACCGCATATTTTCCCTTCGCTATCTTTAATGCCGGAAGCAATTCCGAGAACTCCGAGAGCATACTCTTCACCATCAAATGCGATCCCTTCTTTTCTAATGGTTACCAGTTGTTTTCTAATACTATCAATATCAACTATTGTTTTTGTGGTCCGCTGATTTAAAGTATTTTTCAAAAAATAATTGGTTAGTTCATCGTCAGACATATCGGCCAAAATAATTTTCCCCAGGCAAGTGCAAAATAACGGTATTGATATGCCCTCATCCGGTACAACTTTAAGAGGGCTCTCTGTATAGCTAGCCTCATGAAAAGTTTCCGTAATAATGTCTTGACGCCTATCCCAAACTCCGATAATTACGGATTCTTTTACCAACCGGTTCAACTCAAAGAGAAACGGAAGAGCTATTTCCCTAAGTTTTAGCTGGCTTTTGACGATTCCGGAAAATTCCAGAAATATTGTCCCAAGAACAAATTTCCCGCGTTTCTCAATTTGTCTAAGATACCCCCGCTTCTCCAGCTTAGAAAGAATTCTGCTTACAGTTGTTTTATTTAAGTTAAGGATTTTAGAAATTTCAGTGACTGATAAAATATAGTTCCCCTTTAAGAACAAATCGAGAATGTCAAAGGTTTTAGCCAAGGATTTCATGTTTTCTTCTTGCATAGTAACCTCACGAATAGATACAAGCAGTAATTTAAACTAAAACCGAATCAGCTTAATAATTGCTTTGAAAAGATATCGATCTAAAGTGTTTTGGCATTTTTAAGATATTGTATCATAACATGATACAATTCGCAAATGAGTATAATTGGGAAAAACTCGAGGGACTTACTATTATCTCGGTTAAGTAAACAATTCTTTGTCTGTTTAACTTTACTTATTAGTAGTTTTCGTCTAAGCAATATTGTTGGGTTTTGGAATATTCCCATTGTTGATACATTAGTTTCTATGCATTCATCGTATCCAACAAAAAAGTATTAAGTGATGTTTGAAAAATCCAAAATTCTAAAGGCGAAGAAAAGTCTTTTCACTTGGTACGTCATGCTTTATCATTAAACATAAAAAAAGGATGCATTGGATCTTGTGTTGTGGAATATTAGTACCGGAACCCTATAAACAATAAGTTCTAAAAAAGTGAAATTGAGTGTACTATGTATATCTAGATTCCGAGATCACTCGCCTAATCAGCGAAGGCGAAAGTACAGCTAGTCTTGTTAAGAGGAGCTTATAAAGAATGCTGCAAAAAATGTTATCAAAATCCCGCTATTTAAACGGTCTGCAGTGCCCTAAGCTGCTGTGGGTGGCTATTCATGAGCCGGAGCGAATACCCGAGCCGGACGCTGCCACGCAACACATCTTCGACCAGGGACATCTTGTAGGTGAGCTAGCCCAGAAGCTCTTCCCTGGGGGGATAGATATACCCACTAATAACTTCATGAACAATATCTCACTAACCAAAAAACTATTACAAAAGCGGAAGCCACTCTTCGAAGCCGGTATATTATCCGGGAAAATCTATTCACGGGTCGATATCCTGAACCCTGTGAATGATGATGAGTGGGACATTATAGAAGTAAAAAGCTCCACTTCGGTGAAGGATGTTAACCTCCATGACGTCTCATTCCAGAAGCTCTGCTTGGAAAACAGCGGTTTGAAGATAAGGAAGTGCTTCCTCGCCTATATCAACAATCAGTACATCAGGAACGGCGAGATTAATCCAGAGGAGCTTTTCACTATTCAGGACATCTCCGGCGAGGTCGACACTGCTGGAGAAGGCATACAGGATAGGATTACCCAGATGCTTGAGGTTATTGGTGCGCCAGCTTGCCCAGAATCGTCCATCGGCCCGTACTGCAGCGACCCCTATGAGTGCGCTCTTAATGAATGCTGGGACGGGCTGCCAGAACACAATGTCTTTACACTGTACTACGGGGGGAAGAAGTCCTATGAGCTGTACAATAATGGAGTGCTCGAGATCGCCGGTATTCCAGCCGGCTACAAACTTAACGATAAACAATGCATCCAGCACGACTGTGTTGTCGATGGCACACCCTACGTTGATAAAGACGCTATAAGGCAGTTCCTCGCCGGCCTTAAATACCCGCTTTATTACCTCGACTTCGAGACTTTCGGCACCGCTATACCTCTATTCGATGGTACTAAGCCTTACCAGAACATCCCCTTCCAGTTCTCACTACATGTTCAGGAATCTCCTGGCTCTGACGTGAAACACTTCTCATTTCTTGCGGAGGGGAAAAGAGACCCGCGCCCCGAGCTTCTGAGATCGTTGAACAGTGTTATTGGTGATAGCGGCAGTGTTGTCGCCTACAATAAGTCCTTCGAGGAGAACGTACTGCTCGATTCAGGAAAAGCTTTTCCCGAATATGCCAATTGGATAGAGAACGTTGTATCCAGGCTCGTAGACCTTATCGTGCCTTTCCGCAGTTTCCATTACTACCATCCCTCGCAGAAGGGCAGCGCTTCGTTAAAAAGCGTGCTTCCCGCGATAACCGGGCAGGGTTACGAGAACATGCCGATAGCCAGAGGAGACGATGCCAGTCTGGCTTTTTTGGCTATTACCTTCGAAGATGTGCCAGCAGACGAGGTAGCGAGAGTGCGGGAGGAATTGCTTGCCTACTGCGCTCTTGATACCGAGGGGATGATCAGGATTATTAAACGGCTAAGGGAAATATCCGGGTAAACGGAGGGAAGGCAAATTATGCTTGGCGCCATCGCTGGTGATATCATTGGGTCTGCATATGAATTCCATTATACGAAGAATCCGAATTTCGATTTATTTCTTCCAAGTTCCAGGTTTACCGACGATACCGTACTCACCGTAGCCGTTGCGGATTGTATCCTGAAGGGCAAGGAGTACGCACCGACAATAAAAGAATACGGGAAGAGATATCCCAATGCAGGTTATGGGGGCAGCAACTGTCTTCATTTTGCCTCCACGGTAACGCACTGCGTAATATTGTCTGAACTCCAAAAGGTCTTTGATCGTATCATGGCATTGAGAATTGTAAGCAACTTCCTCATGCACGCCACCAAGGCCACCTTCTTGACCTTGCCAGCCTTCAACAGACGTTGGTAAAAAGCAGCGATAACAGGATTTCGCCTGACTCCCACCAGAGCTGCCATGTACAGGACAGCTCTCAGCTTGGACCGGCCACCCCATACCGTCCGTCTCCCACGCATAGTACCACTGTCCCGATTGAGAGGTGCTACACCGACCAAGGCAGCGATCTTGCGCCGGTTAAGCTGTCCCAACTCTGGCAGTTCAATCAGGAGAGTGGTTGATACTATCTTCCCGACTCCGGGCACACTTTTGAGGAGATTATCCTTTTCACACCATGAAGGGCTGTTTCGGATTTGATGGTCCAGATCATCATTAATAGTAGATATAGCTTCCTCCAGCCACTGGATGTGGATCTCGATGCCTGAGCGTATGCTGTCGTCGGCTTGAGGGAGCCGGTTGTGTTCGGCTGTAAGCATCTCGATGAGCTGCCGACGTCGGGCCAGGAGGCTACCCATCTCACGAGCTTTCTGATCCGGCAGCAACCTTATCTCCGGCTTTATCTGCAAACCGAAGAGAGCCAGTACACAGGCATCAATCCTGTCGGTCTTGGCCAGAACACCGGTAGCACGAGCGAAATCACGCACCTGCCGTGGATTGACGATGACTACTGGGAGGCGACTGGTCTGAAGCGAGGCGGCCAAGGGCATCTCGAGACGACCGGTTGCCTCAAGAACGATCCTGGCAGGCTTCAGATCGGCGATGTAGCGGACAGCGCTGTCGATGCCTTCATGGTCATTATCGAACTGTCGTGTCTCCTTGGAATTGCTGACCGCCACGTCCAGGGTATTCTTCGCAACATCCACACCGACACAGGCTGCTTCTTCTGTCATTGGACTTCTCTCCTTCTTAGCCCTTCCTTGCATCATGCGGGTTCGATTAACCCTGACAACTGTTCGGGCTTTATTGGAGGTTCGGGTATGGCGACCATGCTGCCCCACGGTCTTGTTAGACCCAAGGTCAATCGATCTGCCACACCCAGCCTCCGGCAGACATTCTATCATATTGTTTGAGATACAAGGTCACACAATCTAGAAACAAGGTAAATACGAAGAAAAAATAAGGGGTAACATCCATTGCGATGCAAAATTGAAATAGTAGAATTTAAAGGAATATTTACCAGTATAAACACTTGGATAGCTAATGATAGTGACTTGTAGAAAGCTATTAATCGAGGTGTTTATTAAAATAGAGGAAAGTAATTTTAAACAACTTGATTCGGAACCTGTCGAATCATTTTCTTTAACCGACGTCATGACGATTGATAACATTTGACAAATGCTATAACATGTGTTATAGAATATTCGATATGGAGCGGTTAACCGAGAAGATTAAGTACTGTCGAGTTTGCAAAGGTTGGACGCAGGAGCAGCTTGCTAGGATTTTGGGAGTCTCTCTCAACACTGTTCAAAGATGGGAGGGAGGGAAAACACGACCGTCTCCTTTGGCAATGGAGAAACTGAATGATGTTCTAAAGGACGTGCTAGAGCGTGAGCAGCTTAAACTATTATGACCGCGGTACCAAAAGACATATCCCGAACTTCTGTTTATCGCCTTTGGTAATTGTACGATATTCACACTTTCAAGAGAAGAAGCTATGATGAACCGACAAGTAATTTCCTCTTTCATTATATGATATGTAAGGAGGCTACGAATGTGTGCGGACAGTAGAGTCGGGTATAAGATGATAAGTGAACAGTGTTTTCTGGAAGGAGTCCCCTATTGTATAGAAACCAAGACTTGTGCCAAGTGTATACGAGATGAATTGAAATGGAACAAACTTTGGTGTAATTCGTACGAGTCTAGGTTCAAGAAGAACGTGTCAAATGAACTAGTGACTGCCAAACCTTCCTAACCTTTAGTGTCCAGTCTCAGGGTTTCATTCAATGGGATGCCTTGCATTTCAAACATGTCTCGAAGGGATTTGGCAAACGTTCTTTAGAGAAAGCCAGAACCGCAAGAAAATTAATGTAGATAGTTAATTTACTTCGCCATTTTTCTGCATAGTTCGTTGACCTCTTCCTCGGTAACACCCTCTCCGCTTGATACTATACGACTGATAATTCGCTCGGCACGCTCCCATGTGTTTGCTATGGCCAAGGCTTCTTTATACTCGAAGTTGATGTTTTAAAAAACTTTGGAATCGCCTGCCCTGAAGAATTACGTGACAAAAACAGCCGTCTTAAAAAGACTTCGGAGCAGGTCAAAAGAATAGTACTACTCTAAACCGCCTTGAACCGGAATTCCGGTAGTGGGCGTACATGCCATGCGGAGAGTCGCTATAATCGGAATCGTCACGCCGCAGATCCAAGTGTGCGTATCGATCTGGCAAACGGTGATTTCTCGTGAATTATAACGCGAAGCCAGTGCCTGAAGAGCGCCAGTGGAAATGGAGTACTCACCACCGAGCATCAAGATAAAAGCTCCACTATCGATGTGTTTCTCGTATTCTTTTTTAACACGGCTCGCCATGACAAGCGGTGAACATCGGTTCAGATTTGTTAATTCGCACTTGGCAACCTTACGCTCCGGCGAAGGCATTCGAAACTACTGCCGCCGGGCCTTTTACTGCGCCTTTGCGAAAGGAAGCAGTGCGGTTATAAGGAGCACATAAAATTACAATGTTGGCTTCGGATGGATCGCTACAGTTTATTTTCCATCTCGTCGGCATTCGTCTCCAGTCTGATGAGGATTAACACGAGTATACGAACTCTGCCTTCCATTATACATCCTCGGATATTCTTCCAACTGATAAATGATCAGATACTTTGATTTGGATAGGAGTGCCTTTGCCATAGTTCCCTTCAGAGTACCTGACTCAGGATACCCCAAACCAGGCTAGGATTCAAGATAATGTAGGCGTCCATAACCCTTTTTAGAGAAATCACTGCAGGTAACAATCCGCTATTTCGTTACATCCACGTTATATATTGATTATTTTTAACAGCTACGATTAGCAAATAAAATGCGTATTAAGTTTTATTGACAAAATAGGCATGAGATAATAATATGGAAGTCTGGTGATTGACTTTGGGGGAATTTAAAGACTAATAAATATACGTATAAAATAAATTCGTGTTATACTACTATGGATGTATTGAATTGCCACCTACATATAGGCACCTGGATGACATAGAGTGAATAGTGAAACCGACCTTTGGAGGGGCGTTTTTTGAGTTGAAATGTCATGAAAAGGATACCATAATGGACATTCATTTACTCAAGAATAAAAATAAGCGAATGGCATTGAAATTCAGTAAGCTAGGTATCCTCTACTTTGTTATTGTTGTGCTGGTGACTCTCATCCTTAAACCCACAGTCGTTATGGCTGATGCGGCATCTATTAATGTTGACCCTCTCAGCATCAATTTCGGTTCCGTAGAGGTGGGCTCAACCAGTGCCACCGCTAACGTCACGGTCAGCAATCAGGGTGACGCCCCTTTGACTATCGGCAGTCTCAGTATCGATGACAGCCAGTTTGCCATTACCAGCGGCAACATCAGCGGACAGACACTGGTTGCCGGGGCATCGGCCAATATCACGCTTAGATTTAGTCCGGGTGCAGCGGGAGAGCAAACAGGCACGCTGACGATACCCTCCGATGACCCGGATGAGAACCCGGTTACCGTCGCTTTATCGGGCGGCGGTACCGTATCTGGTGAAGGAGGTGGTAGTGGTGGCGGCGGCGGTGGAGTCTCAGCCGGCGTTGTTGACCTTTCCGATGTCATAGAACCTAACGGTGAATTACTCAGAGAGAAGAGAGTCTTTAGTATCAATGAAGAGGCATATCTCGTGATACCGGCTGGGACGTTCTGCACATTGTACGGAAGAGCCGTCTCTTTTATCGGTATACTTCCCCTGGATAATACGGATGCTCCTCCGCTGGTTCCCGAGTACAGTCCAGCAGCTGCCAGGATTTTCAAATTCGTTCCGGATGGTACACAGTTTGATCCGCCCATCTATTTGACGTTTAATTATCAGCAAGATCTTGTGCCGGCAGGGGTAGATGAAACAGCATTGTATATTGCCTACTGGGATACCCAAACAAGTCAGTGGGTGCGGCTTAAAACCAATATCGACGCGGCAAATAATACTGCCGAGGCAGACATCACCCACTTCTCCATGTATACCCTCATGGCAGATACCAATCCGGCTGCCTTTACCGTCAGCAACCTGTCGATAAGTACGTCTGGTGTTGATTTCAGTAAAGATGTGACCATCAGTGCTATGGTTACCAATACTGGCGACCTGAGTGGCACGTACAAGGTATCTCTAAAGATAAACAATGTCCAGGTAGACGCAAAGGATGTGACGTTAGCAGGTAAAGCCAGTCAGACAGTAACCTTTACTACCTCGAGAAATACTGCTGGAACATATACTGTGGATGTCAACGGTCAGGCTGGTTCATTTACGGTGAATACTGCGCCTACCCCAACGCCAACACCGTCACAATCGCAATCTATACCGGCGCCTACCGCAATACCAACACCGTCACCATCACCCGCGCTTACGTCTACACCGGCGCTTACACCCAAGTCCACGCCGGCAGCGCCCCAGGCTTCTGAGCAGCAAGTTCCTCAGACTCACAGGTGGGGTCGCATCATTTTTATTTTTTCTTGTGCATTAGCCATTGCGGCGATTTTCTCCCCCTTGATACTCAGAAAACAGCGAAGCAGAAATTCCTGAGGTTGATGCCCTCGGAAAAGATGAAGCTAGTCTATATGGGCATTGACTTCCAGGAAAGTTTAGAAGCTAAGCGGGAGGAGATACTTGCTGTCGCTTAACCTTTTTACACCCCATTAACAAGACCTTTAAATAGCCTTATGTAATGGATTCAATAATCTCAAAAATATTTTTGTAGGAGGGCTGAATTTCATTTCTCTCTTAGCACCACACTTCACACAATAACCCTGCATATTCAAGCCCCCTCTTGTTTTTGCTCTCACATTAAACCATTTGACCTGCCTACCTCAGTGAGCTTGTTAATGCCGCCTGAATATGCCAAAGTGTTCGGTTCAAAAAGTGTCCCATTTCGCTGAATGAAAACACCATCGAGTGCTTTTATAGTCGGATCAAAGTATTTGGATATTTCGTCCCTGGATTTGCAATGATCAATTAGCCTGTTGGATTTTTTAATAGAAATTTTAGCTACTCGGCCCAGTTACGTTCAATGCGTTTACCATTACTTAACCATCAGACCCTTCCGGCTGAGGTCGGATGTCAAAAATAGACACCAGACCTTTCATACCGCCAGCTGTCTGGCATAGAATTTCTGGGCATATGCCACCGGAGACAGGAATCCCAGTCTTTCCTGTCGGCGCTGCCGGTTATAGAA